>Ga0307963_1000651_pt1 | contig 24233 bp, 19 predicted proteins | sample OrgLakmetagen594_FD_201829 | JGI IMG/M metagenome (GOLD analysis project Ga0307963, IMG submission 201829) | Saline water microbial communities from Organic Lake, Antarctica - #594 | ecosystem: Environmental > Aquatic > Non-marine Saline and Alkaline > Saline | place: Antarctica: Organic Lake... | reverse complement strand
TCCCAGGCCCCCCAGAGGCACTCCCAGGCCTTCTAGAGCCCCCCAGAGGAACTCCCAGCCCCTCAGAACGTAGCATGATCACTTGCTTATTGCTACCACAACCCAGAAGGTGGTGCCTGTAGCCTAGATGAATTGTGCAACAGCTGCATCCACACAAGCCTTGTTCATTGCCCTCTTGCTGCAGGTGTCCAATGACTGTGTAGATGCTGCTGCTGTTGTGCTTGCTGTAGCCCTGTGCAGGTGCCTCTCTTTTCCTGCATGCTCCTCCCTCTGAGCGCTAGCGTCGGCAATTTCTCCCATTACTAGCGAGCGCTGCGACTACGCCCTGAGGATTCCTGCCGGGTCAGCTTAGCATGCTGCTACACCTACGCTGGGATTCTGCCTCATGGAGCGCTCGCGGATGCGGGAGGCACCGCTGCTGAAATCTCGGAATTCTGGCATCTGGCATCTGGCATCTCGTAAATCTGCCCCTTCTGTCCCATAAAAACAACATGATGCCAATCAAGGTCTTTACCAGGAGGCATTATAATGCTCTGGAGGCTGGGAGGACAATTCGTGGTGGTTGGAGGGTGGTTGGTGCAAGCCCAGGGTACCCCCCAAAATAGCAAAAATACGTTTTCGTATTAATACGCGTATTGCGTATTAATAGCGTATTATACCGTATGGGATGTCTCAGAAGTCCGTATGACCCATCCCTGGTTGTTAGATTTGCTCACGTGTGGCCTTTAGAGCAAGTAAGTACCAATCCGTAGTGACATGTACTCATTCCGCACCCCTAAAAAAGGAATTGTTTTTACCCTGTCCGCACCAATCCGCACCCCTCTCAATATATATTTTAGTGCTTGCCGCACCAATCCGCAGGGGCAAGATGCTCTTTGAACTGCACCAAGAGACTAGAAAGGCACCGAGAGGCTCAGAGGAGCATTTTATAACACATTATTAACATTGTTTTTGTCCAAGAGCATTGAGAAATCAATATGAGTCTGGTTCTGCTCTACTCAGATCCATTGTGTGTCAGCTGGCAACTGGTTTTGCCTTCTAGTCTCTCCTACCTAAGCCCTCACCATCATCTTCCCCATCCCTAGCTTCCTCGCTCCCCTCACCGCCTTCTCACTCCCCTCCTCCTGGCTGCCCTCACTGCTGCTGTCCTTGCGCTGCCTCTTAGATATCGTTTGCTTTTCTGAGCCTGCTGCTGATGCTGGGCTCTTTCCCATGACACGTCAAAAATTCATGAAATTCATTTAAACCCAGTTTGCAGTAATTCGCACCCAAACACAAATTTATTTCACGAGGGGTGAGTTGGCCGCACCCCCCAAAAACAATATAATGCAGCGTGATATAATGTTAAGGTACTTATATACGTATATACCTATTTTTTAGCCAAAGGTCCAACTCATGGGCAACTTGTTTGTCTGAGACACAGCAGCATGTAAGATGCAGCACTGAACACACGATAAGTAATCATAATATGTCACTGCATAATTGCAAACAAAGTTGTGAGCACAAGTGTAACACACACACACACACACACAAGTCACTCACTTGATGTATTGCGGGCCACCAGGCTGGTTGGGTAGGGTGGCAGGGTTCACAGCTGCCTGCTTGCCTTGCACCACGCGATCCATGGCAGCCTGTGTCTCGGCTGCTACCTTTTCTATCTCCTCATCATCTGGCTTAGGGAGGGCCTGCAGCCCACAAACCAATGAAAGCAAACCAAGTCAAATGGTTTCAAAGCTCAAATTCTGCGCCGCCTCCCTCTGTGTGTGTAACATTTAAAAAAGTAGGAGCCGCAAAAGTTCTCCTCCTTATAAAACAAACAAGCATGCATGAACAGAAATTAATATTTAGCGTACAAAGCGTAGTGACGCAGCTTGTTATGCGTGAGCAAATAACACACGACACAGCTAGCAATTACACACAATATTACACACGTGCAAAGACGCGTAACACACACACACGCACACGAGCACAAGCACGTTTGGTGTGTATGTGAGTAGAAAGGCGTTCTATAACAAACAAACAAAAGCATTATGCTCACACACACTCACATGCTCACACACACACACACACACACGCACGCACCACGCACGCACGCACACACACAACACACACATACCTACACACACACACCCGCCCACACACACACACACACACACACACACACACACACACACACACACACACACACACACACACACATCACACCACACACACACCACATCCCTTGCAACTCCTCACCTCCCTGGAGAGCCTGTCCACTTTGGGGAGCAGGGCCCCATGCTCAGCATGCACAGTCTTGTTCCGGTTGCTGCCCTGCTTGACGATGGCATCATAGGCCACCGTGCCATCCGAGTGCATGCCGACAGCCAGGGTCTGCTTGCTGCTCCTGATGCTGTCGGGCCTGCCCATTTCCAGCGGGTACTGGGCCACATGGATTTCAGGGAACGCCCCGCCCGTCCCGAAATCCTGTGCCTTCCTGTGGAGCGTGTGAAAGATAAGTTTTGATGTTTGCACTGTGATGGGAGTTCCGTCAGTCAGCGAGCAAGCCCAAACACAGGAAACACTCATAAAACACTCATACCTGGGCACGAAATTCTGTCTGCGGAGGTAAGGTGGTGGCTCAAAGGCGCCCGTCAGGGACACTGCAGTAGTAGACACCTGTGGGACTTCCACGTCCGGAGCTGTCTGCTGATGCCGAGGCCCAGGAAGATGACTGAGGAGACTCATCCTTGAATTAATTTATTATCTAATAACGTGGTGTGCTATCGTCTGCTAAAATGTAGCATGGTACTGGCTCCATTGTGGCTGTTCCTTCTATCGACAGCCCGGGTTTTCTTGCACTGCGGGGCAGTGCATGAGGAGGGAATGAAGGGCAAAGCAGTGAAATGGCTGCATATATCTTTGCTGTGAGTTCAAACGCCCATCTCCGTTTGCATTTGTGTGCGTATGTGTGTGTTCTGTGTGTGCGTGCGTGGGTATGTTTGCGTGTGTTGTGTGTGTGTGTGTGTGTGTGTTTGTGTGTGTGTGTGTTTGTTGTGTTTGTGTGTTTGTTTGCGTGTGTGTTGTGTGTGTGTCGTGTGTGTGTGTGTGTGTGTGTGTGTGTGTGTGTGTGTGTGTGTGTGTGTGTGTGTGTGTGTGTGTGAATGTGTGTTGTGTGTGTGTTGTGTGTGTGTGTGTGCGTGTATGTGTGTATGACTGTGCATGTGCGTGTTTGTGTGCAAAAATGCGTCCAACGCAAATTTATAACCTGAGTGATCCCATGCAAGTACTTAAAAATAATTGATGTGCTGTGTAATACTGCAGCATCTGCCTTGCATAATCCACGTGGACGTGAGTGAGGCCATCTGCATTATTGTGTTATCGTGCTTTGTAGGGTGTACTGCCTTTTTTCCTTGCTCAGCACCATCTGATACTGACCACCAACTAAAACAGGGTCGCTCCTTTTGCGCAGGAGGCCCACGCAACTAGCTGTTGGCATGCAACAAGTGCAAGTCAAGGCTCAGCAGTTGAAAGATGAAGCGCACAAAGGGAAGCTCAAGAAGTTTTTACATAAAAAGTCGATCCCAGTCGTTCTTGGACCAAGAAACAGTGCTGCGGCAGCCCCTCCTGGTGTACTGGGTCTTGATCCTCATACCTGCCCTGTTACTTCTCAAACAGACTCGCCTGTGTGGATGTACATACTAGGTGAGCTCAAATGGTGAGCCTGTGTGACTGCTGTGCAAAATGTCCCTTGTGAGCAGCAGAGCACACCAGAGGACCTCAGCGCACTGTCACTTCAAATGCTTTCGCTCTCACCTTTGACCTGTCACCGTGTACGTTCCCTCACAACCTCAGATCATCACCACTTGGTTCGTGCGTGCTGCACTGTGGGCATCCATGAAGCGGCCTACCATATTGTAAAAGACATGTCCAAAGCCAGTGAGGCAGACTTTTGGGCCTATATGCAAGGTAAGAATCCTGGGTCGTGTGATCTAGTTTTGCAGCAAGCTTCCCGCCTCCTAGATCTCAGTGCAACTTCACAGGTATTTTAGCCAGAAGTTTGAATGAGAAGTCTCGTATCAAAACGTGTTGTTTCTGCGTGAGAGAGGAAGTCTGCTTAAATTCGGATATAGATTCAAAAGACAAAAGGAGCTTAAATATCAATTGTCATGCGTGCAACAAGTAGGTGCCATGCACAGTCGTGCAATTTTACAGGAGGAATTGAGGCAATTCAACGCCATCAGTGTCCTGGTAACCAATACTTTGGAATGGTCTGAGTTCAAGGTCAAAGCGAAATTTACTTCCTTTCCCTTGTCCGCTCCGTCATCATACATATTAAAAACGCTTGCATTATCAACTTTTGTTCTGTATTTGTATGGCTGGCCAGGCCATGTATGGGGGGTTTCTGTATACATATACATACATCATACTTACCGTGTACCTAAATATTTACCGTATATAGGCCGTATAAATTGTACAAGTAAAAATTGGACCTCTTCAGAACCAATATGTATTGGCAGGAGCCTGTTATAATAAAATTCCTGACAGTCCCGTGTCAATTTTGGGCCTTCCTGACCCCTCACACTGATTAAAAAAAGGGTGTCAATCTGCTCAGATTGTAAGCAGCCATCTGCCTGCCATCTGCTTGCCATCTGCCTGCACAGTTCTCTTGCCAAATAAATTAGTGCCTGGAGAGTTATAAAAACTGGTATGCGCACGCTCTTACACAGACCGCCTGTTTAATGCACAAACCAGTCAAAATCTTTGCCAAAACACTTTTTTACTTCATTCATGCAACTTCTGTAAAACGCAATATGTGATGCTAATTTGGAATCAATTGCTGGTAATTTGTGCCTGAACACACCCCCGCGGCCTACTTGGGGAAATTCCATGCATTTCTATGACCAGGCACTTAGACCCCCCCCCTTTAATCAAATTACCCAAAAGGGGTGCCAATCAAACGGGCTCAAGCTGAGGAACTCAAAACTATTTTTTGTAAAAGCGGCCCTGTAAACTTCCAAAATGGTAAAATTTTGGAGTGGAGCACCCCCCCTCTTTTGACCCCCTCAAAATCGACTCGTGTATATACCAATCAATAGCTCTCGACGTCAGGATTCCAAATATGTAAGTTATACAATAAAAAGATTTCCCAATCTTTCCCTTCATTAACCCTACTACCCCAACGTTCACGTTATATTCCATTTGACATGTGACGTCAAGAAGTTATGATACTTACAGGCTCCTGGTATGGGTATCATTTTGTAGCTCTTAAAGGGTTCTGGTCACGTACCCAATGTAGGTTTACCCAAAAATAAGAAGGTTGGGGAGCTATGCTTGCCAAAAGAGGCCCAAAACCAACACGCAACCACCTAAAGCCACTGTGTGTGTGTGTGTGTGCTCGTACGCATACATGTGTGTGTGATGCATGTGTGTGTATGCACGTGCGTGTGAGAGTTAGGCGTGTGCATGTGCTTGTGCTGTCCCTGCTCTTGCATCATTCCCCCCTGGAGATCTCCTTGTCCCTTTAGATACTGTCTGGGATGCTCTCCTTATTTTTACACCACATACAATGTTTCTGTATATACCGTACGTCCATAGATCCACCGCCCCCTGAAAATATATATTTCACGGTCAAAGTTTTGCACTGCAACTGCCCCCCCCTCGCTAGAACTTCTGGACGGGTGCAACGGGTGCAGGCGGGGCTGGGGCTGGGGTTGCAGGGGCAGGCGGAGCTGGGGCTGGGGGGTCAGGGAATGCTGGGAAGGTGGGTGCGGCAAATCCTGACCACTCATCGCTCGCACTGCTCAAAAACGTTAATTTCCGCCACCGCCCCACAACCGCCCCCTTTAGGAATAAATATATATTAAACCACCGCCCCATCACCGCCCCCACCAAAAAACAATAGTTAGGGGGCAATGAATACTTTTTGTACAGTAGGTATTATATATACGGCCTGCTAAAACTCATGTACGGTCATATGAGTATGGATAAGGTGAACGCAATACATACGCCCGTATATTTACGGCTTATTTATACATATACCATGTACACAATTATGGAAGGTATATATATTTGCTATGCAGAGCAGCAGTACATCTGGCCTTATTCTGCGGACGGATCGCACCTGCAGCTGGACATTTTCAAAAGCCAGCTGCCAGCATCAGTTGCATCACTACAAGATGACCCTTATCGCTCCCTTGCTGCAATCCTGAGGAAAGCAGGGGGCTACACAAAGGTAAGGAGGTAGGACACAAAGGTGCTTGCCTCAATAATAGAAATAGGAACGAGCTCAGTATCCAGCCAGCTCTGACTTCATTCCAGACAGTGTGCCAAAAAATGCCAATAGCGACATTTTCCTTTTCGGTTTTGCTTGTTTATGCTATCACAGGACTGGACTCCATTTTCAGAGTTCAAGTGGGCCAACTTTCTGCGCGGCCTTGTTCCAGTAGAAAAGGGGCCAGACCACCCAGATGTGTTGGAAACATCCCTGCATCATGCAAGGTCAAACCATGCAAGCCACCTGCCAGGGTATATGGGCGTTTCTCGCCTGTCAAATGACCTTTAATACTTCTTGCTTGGGATTACACAGTGGCAACCTAAGCACTTGCAAGCAGTGAGCAGGAGCTTATCATGCTTGAATGGTGAATGTTATAAACATTGGATTTCATACTCCTTTTTGCGGGGTTCATCTTCTTTCTACTTGCAATTTGCTATCTTGGCTACAAATTTCATGTACTATGCTGTCTCACCCAATCAGGGTGGCGACGAATCACGTGACAAGCATTTTGTTGACAGTTGAGAGTTTCGGTGTGTCTTAGTTTTGGCATGTCTTGTTCAAAAAGCTACTTGTGCGAGATTTATTGATAGTCTTTATCTTCTGGATTTGATAGTTTTGTGGCGACAAATCACGTGACAAGCAATTTGTTGACAGTTGAGAGTTTCGGTGTGTCTTAGTTTTGGTATGTCTTGTTCAAAAAGCTACTTGTGCGAGTCTCATTGATAGTCTTTATCTTCTGGATTTGATAGTTTTGGTAATAAATTGACATGCACACACAAGCTGCCAAAGTTGTTCACACCAGACGTGCCCTTTCCAGCACTATTATCAACTGTCATTAGGAGCCGGTTTCAAATCAAGCCTGCAACCCTTCTCTCCCCATTGACCTTTCGTCTACTTTCTGGTGGAGGAGTTTGACGGTACCCGGTACTAAAGTGGCTCCTTTTCTAAATTACTGTGGGGAGTGGTTTTTGCTGCCTATGTTGTTTTCTTTTAATTTATGTAGACAGTGGCCACAATTAGCTACTGAGGAAAAGGGGCGAGTGACCTCTTTGGTACTATTGCGTGACATGCAACTTAGTTGATGATCTCATATGGTTATGGTTAAGAAATTGATAACAGAAAAAGGAGAAAGAAAAATGTAGGTAGAGTTTGTATCTTTTACGACCCAATGGTTGCAGAGGCACACACTGTCTGAGTCCTTTTTTCTTCTTTCCTGACACAGTAGAAGAACATGATTTGGCACAGCAAAGTAAATAGGGTAAGATAAGGTAAGGTAAAGCTGTTTGTGCCTCAGGAGGCATCTGCGCGGAAGCTTGGAGAAAGCAAAGCCTGTAACCACACCCTACCTAACCAAAAGGGGAAACGTCCCATGAGAAACATGAAACAGAAGTATGAAGAAGAGAAAGTGTAAAGAGGAAGAGATGTTTGTTTGCTTGAAAGAGCGCTGACAGAAGGCATCAAGGAGACAAGAAAAAACTTTTGGTATGGAGATCTAAGTTAGGGTTGCTGGCAGCGCTAACAAGCCAGAACAAAATTCCTTTTGAGTTAGAAGCGTGCCAAGGGAGCAGGATACAACTTTGAGGGACCTCTATCCAAACATCAGGCATGAACAAAATCAGGTAAGCTAGCTATGAGTACAAGAACACATATTCATAGTTTTGTCACAGGGGTCGAGCTGCTCCGTAATTTAGCCACTTTATGGCAGATCACATGAACGTCTTTGTAGTGGGGTGCCGTTGCGCCAGCTACGGCTTGCATCCAGGCTCTCACTTTTGGGTATGGCTGCAAGATGCTGTGCTTGTCTGTGCCGTGCAACACCTGCACTTGTTTAACAAATAGATGGTGGAGGCCCACACCTGATCTGGAATCTTTTCTAGTCCATTGATCTAATTTCTCTCATCAAATAGAGAAATCTACGGTACTTCTGGGTACTTGGTATTCAAGAGGCTCCCTTTTTAGGTTAATGTGGGGTGTAGTTCTCAATGCCTACGTAATTGCCTTTTAAAACGCTGAAGCACCCACCTCAAAAATCCGGTATGCTTATCTGTGAAGGGTCCACTTAATAAAATGGCCATCATAAAAGGACGCACCGACGCTTGCTTTCATTTTGCAACTGACTTGAGAGGTCGGTGTTATAAATCGTGTCTCAGACTTAAGAGTTGGCCAGAACTATACATACATCTGGATTGCGATGCATTTTTATCAAAAAATATCTCCACACATATACACAATCATGTACAACCAGTTTGCACGGCTCTGACTAACCCCACTGTAACAGAAATCCTTGTATGAAGGCATTGGTGGATCTGACTGTCTTGGTTAAAACAAGGAAACGCTCCTCTTATTTGTTGTGACTTAAGCACCCTTCTTCCTTAGAATTCAGAGGAATTGCAATCCGACTGCAAAGCTTTCAATGGACTCATGAGCACTCTCCAATACACCTTTATTTTTAAAGCAACAAAAGGGTGCAGCCTGGACCAGTTTTGAAGCTAAGCAACAAATTGGCTCAGAACTTGGCAAATTGCTACGCACCTTGTCCAGCAAACATAGCTGCTCCAACTCACAGCTGAATTGGAGGTCTGCAATGCTAGGTTCTTTCGCCTGAATGTAGGGGCTGTCTCTCAGCCAGAAAGATTCCATGGTAGACAAGGATGCTCTGGGTTACAACAAGTGACGGCAAGCATAGCAAGGACGGTGGTTATGAATATTTGTTAGCAGACAGGATTGTAATGTGCTTTAAACAAAAAACTGCTGTAGTGTGCACTTTGTTTGTGCTCAGCGTCATGGCAACCGCGCCATGGCAACCGCATCATGGCAACCGCGTCATGGCAACTTTGCTTTGCACTTTTTTATGTACCAACCTCACCGCAAAATGGCCAGGGCTTTGGCTGCCGCTGGCAAATCAATTGCTTGCCCAAGTGGAATTGCACCAAGGTGAAAGATGCTGCCGGCGCTCCCGGCTCGCAAGTTGCCGTGAAACCCTGGGATGCCGGTAAAAAGAATGAAAGGTGAGAGAAAGGCAACGGGATTACAGAGAACATAGGAATGCTGGCATGAGGCCGTGCCTTGGTGAAGGCGAGCTTGCTGTGGACCCCTTAGGTGGCATTAAGGAGAAAGACAGGCAGGAGAAAAATAACAAAACCCAGCTCATCATTATAGCACCATGTTCACGCCCTCAGGTCAGATCTAACATGTCAGATTTAACATGTTAGTGCTCACAAAAAGATGGCGTTGGTCGCTGCTGAACAATAAACATCTTGCGAAGGCTCATTTCTCAGCCAAATAAGGGTAAAAGGGCCCTCTCGTTACTATGTATTGTGTTTATAGGTCGGATGTTGCCCCCTCACACAGTTTGCACAGGGGCTTTTCGTCAGGTACTCACAAAGCTTGCAATAGTCAAATTACCCTGCGGCAGGGGCACTCCAAAGCCAGCGCTCTCACAAAGAATCACCGCACCACTAATTGTGCACAGGCAGCAGACTCACAGTGAAGGGCTGAGTGGATAGGCGCGGCGGATGCAGGGTCTGAAGGAAGCCAGTTGTCTCCAGCCTCGGAAAATGCTGATGCAAGGTAGATTAGTATGGCGCTGCTTTCTGCTATTCTGTAGCCAGCCACGCAGACGATAAAAATGTTAGCACAAGTTATAAGTAGGGTCTGCAACATCCTTTTGGGCATGGGTGGCACCATTTGCGGCATTTATACTTTGTAGCTTTCTAACGATCTGGGTCGTAATTGGTCAAAAGTCTTGCCTCCGAGCTCCATATGCACTCTGTCAGATAAACTGCGACACTTGACCGTAACAGACGTGCCCTTCAAAAGCCCCTTTCCCCTTTTTTTGTTATCGTTAACAATCATCATCTGGAGCCAGTCTCAGGCCCATCCTGCAACCCTCCTGTTCCTCAATTGTTGTTGCAGTAGAGTTTGACGGTGCTCAATACCAAAGTGGCTTCTCTTCCTTTATTGTTGTGGGGAGTAATTTTCAATGCCTGCGGAGTTTTTATTGTAGCATTGGCCTAGATTCTCATACATCACAAAGCACCTAAACTTTGGAAAATCATCCTGCCAATTATACTGTACATACACCGTACACGTACAAACACATAAAACATGAATCTATATAACAAGGAAAACTGTGTTCCGTACACGCTGTAGTACACAGGCAATTAATGAGTGCATTGACAGGACCACGCACCCCAATTCACGGCACTGGAGGAAGGGCACTTTCCCTAATGGGTTCATAGACAGATAAGCATCAGCTTTTGTGGCGCCCTTGTGGATGAGTGTCGGGACCTCAGTGACCGGTAGTTGTGCAACCCTGCGTAATGGAGACAACGGGTAAAACGTATGCGTTCAACCCCTGCTGTGCGATGAAAGCACTGTAAGCACACAAGCTCGAGTGCCCAGGGGCAGACACTAATTTTACTGCATTTTAAAAGTGACTCGCCGTAACAATAGGTGAACACCTAATCACCGCTATTCTTTATCCAGTGCTAAACACATGAACATCTTAAAAAGAAAGATGATAAAAGTACGCGACAGTGTTGTCATACACCTAAAAGCACACACAATTACTATGGCACACATCACACAGGTGAACTGACGCAGGCATACACGCACACCGAAGAACACACACACGCACACGAGCACGCGCACACACACACACACACACACATGTAAGATCACACTCAATCATAACCGCATGGACAACGGACATTATGCACACACACAAACATACAGAGAGACGGACACAGACACCAATACAGACACAGACATAGGCACAGGTACAGGCATGGCACCCGCAAACAAAGACACACCGTATACCTTTTCAAGAGCACACATGCCCTTGAGGGTTGGCTCATCCAATCAACATACAGTGAGGCAGACCCTGCACAGTACGTATGTGTGTGTGTGTGTTTGTGTGTGTGTGTGTGTGCGTGTGTGTGTGTGTGTGTGCGCGCGTGTGCGTGTGTGTGTTTGCACTTGTGTACGTGCGTATGTGTGTATATTTGTGTGTGTGTGTGTGTTTGCACGTGTGTACATGTGTGTGTGTGTGTACGTGTGTGTGTGTGTGTGTGTGTTTGAGTGTGTGTGTGTGTGTGTGTGTGTGTGCATGTGTGTACGTGCGTGTGTGTGCACGTGTGTACGTGCGTGCGTGTGTGTGTGTGTGTTTTGCGGCACCTTGCATTTAACTTCCACTTGCGCAACCAAAATTATTATACATCATAATGTGCTGCGCGTGCGGTAATATGCGTCGACGAGGGGTAAATCTAAATATATTTACAGCTTTCTCAAAATGTCCGTTTTAGTACCGCGCAATTTCCGGTTGCTGGAGGAGTTGGAGCGGGGCGAGAAGGGTTTCGGCGATGGCACCGTGTCCTACGGCATGGACGACTCGGACGATATGAGCATGAGGAGCTGGACGGGCACCATCATCGGGCCACCTGGCACAGCGCACGACGGACGGATCTACACCCTGCGCATTCAGTGCGGCAACAACTACCCCGACCAGGCACCCCTCGTCTGGTTCCGCTCCAAGATCAACATGGCCTCCGTCGACCAGCGGGATGGGCGCGTGGACCCCAGCAGGTTCCCTGCCCTGGGGCACTGGAGGAGGGAGACCACCTTGGAGACAGTGCTCACAGAGCTCAGGCGGGAGATGGCCAGCGCCATGAACAAGAAGCTGCAGCAGCCCCCAGAGGGCCAGAACTACCCATGAGGTGCGAATGTGTAGTGATATGGAGGGGAAGGTACGCATTGAATTCAGGCACACGCGCACGTACATGCCGAAATGAATGAAAAGTTTGTGGGCCATTCATTCATTAGCTACGTCAAATAAGGGTGTGTGAAAAGAGGTTGCCAAGGGGCAAGCAAAAGCGAGGGAAGGTGGGCGCTTGCTTGTTTTCCGCGTAGTGCTTCAAGAGAGCGCCTGCTCAAGTGCCGTGTTTGAATGAAACATGCATGTAACACACTTGCTTGACACATTTGAGCCTCCTGCAGGTGCTCGTCACGGAGACACTGAACTTATAGGCATGGTCATGTGAACACATTGTACGATCACACGCACAATGTATAAGCTGGTAACTACAACTAACAGACAGACATTTTACATAAGCGTTCAATTCCACAACCCTGCTCATTGACAAAGCATTGCATTGCGCCTCCTGTGGTGCTCGGATAATGATGTACCACACCCCTAATAAACATACTCCTAGCACCTAACTGCAGTTGCACGTGCAACAGAGAATTTGTTGTGTGATGCATGCAGCACAAGGTGCAGTTAGGTGCTGGAGTGTGCACGCCAACCCATGCGGCAAAAGTTGGACATATGTACGCCCTCAGGCATATGAATCCATACATGCACACAAACACACACATTGAGAAGTGTATACACTTTCAAGCCTTCAAAAAACACAAACAGAAAATGTTTGATTATCTTGTGCACATTTTTCACATCGCGTACCTAAATTTTAATTATGACGTGTCTCCTTCCCCCAAACATAACACCATCGATCTCAGCAGCTTTCACACCCTCTCAACTTGTTCCACTTTCCTTTATCATGCCCACAGGAAATACTAATTGGCGGGCCAAGACAAAGCAGACAAGGGCCAAGCTGCTTGCATGGGTTAGTCAGCACCAATAAGAGGTGCTTACGGACTCAGCCGTGGCGTGTACAGGACTGTAGCAGATATGGTGGCATATAGGTTAGAGAGAGTTCGGAAGAAGAGGTGAGGGTAGGGAGCGAAGCCTGAGGCAAGGTCTCTCTGGTTAGAGGATGACGGAGTGGATGTAGCACATTAGCAACGGGGATAGCATTTAGAGAATTCACGCTACACACATTTAGATCCTTCAGTTCAGGATATGGCTTTAGACAAGACTCAGCATGTCAAAAAAGCATGCGTCTATCATGACATTCACGTGCACTCCACGCATCTTTGCCCTACTCGTACATTTGCAACCGTGTCGGTAGACAGCTAGCTGCCGGGCAGCATGAGGTGCCTGGGTGCCACTCACGTGTTGAGCATGTTTACATGCATGTGCTTCGTGAGGAGATAGAATATGCAGTATGGAATTTTAAGAATGTCTGTTTTGTGGTTTTGCCTGTGCTGGGACCAGGAGTGCAGCGTACATAATTGGTAATTCAGACCAGGGTATAATTCATCCTCTTTTTAATGTTTTATTAAGATACACCAACAAACATGACATGATGTTGCTTTCAGACTTCCTTTTGTAAAAGTTTACCCATCCACACATTCACAAGAAGAATGGGGTTAGGTAAGGTTACATCGCTATATATGCCTCTGGTGGGCATCTGAGCAGAAGCTTGGAAAAAAGCCTGTAACCAAATCGAAAAACGCTAGAAAGATCAAGGGAACAGGGCTAGGCACTTTGCTACAAAAGAGGCAACACCAAAAATATCAGGTTGGTTCATAAAGGTCCTCAAACGAGCTGGGCCATCCTCAGACTGAGGTGGGAAGACAAGCTGTACGTTGCTGTGTGCGAAGTCTGACTAGATGTTCATGCGGACAGTCCAACAAAATGTGTTCCTCATCCTGAATAGTGTGCCGGTCACATCTGTCACAGATCCTGAGCTCATAAGGCCTTCTATTCCTGTCATGACGCATTCTTTGGACCAGAAAGATGTGGCCAGAAAAGCGAAGGCAAGAAAGTGCGCGACTGAGGTTGCTGAGGATGTCCAAGCGAAGGTAGAGAGGCAACACAGGCTTTTGATTTCTATTTCTGTCATCCCACCATCCAGAAGTATTCCCCAAAGGTACATCGAAATGTTTGTGATATGTCCTCATAATTCTGCTGGAATGGTGAGCTTCATGTGGTGTCAACATGTCAAGATCTCTCCAGCCCCCAATGATATATTCACGTAGAGTGAGTTCAAACTGTGTCCTAGATTGATAGTCTAACGAGATCGTATGACATCCAAAAACTGTTGAGATGTAGGTAAATCTTGGAGCGCGTGCAGAACCTGGTAAGTCCATGTATCACTTCAAGAAGTTCTGTTTGCAAGAAGTAAATCAGCCCGCACAATTTTCTCAAGAAGAGGGTTGTTTGAAGAGAGTAAATTGCTCCAGAATTTTATGGTGCATCTGAACCAGTAGAAAAAGATGGGCATCTGGCCTGTTTGCTTTGCGGAGCACGCAGTGAGTATCAGTACCTTTCTTGACACCCAGGAGTTTTTTCAGGAAGCCAAGATGAAGGACGTGTGCACGGATGGTTACTGAGGAATCATATGTCAGGAAGAAAGTGGCCCATACTTGACATCCGTAGGGGGTTAGGGTCTAGGCTGCTGAGAATCGTTCGCCACCCCCCCCTTGCTGGACTGTAGTTTGCAACATTTGCTTGGCAAGTAATTGCATTAAAATGCATGTAAGGTAAGGTTACATTGTTACATCGCTATACCGATAGGCCTCTACAGGTTACAAAGTAAGCCATCAATCAAAACGTGTGACTGCTAGGCTGTGTATGTAAAACATGCAAAAAGTGTGATATTTGTTGTTGTAGCATCAGACTTGTAGCACCTACAAAAAAATCCTTGAAAAGGGGGAAAAGGCACAACGCTGTTTGTGACAATGCAGCACTGAATAAAACCAGTAAAAATAATCAAGCACCTGCCAGGACCAACCGACGGCAATAAATTAAAGAGGGGGATTTATCTGTGAGTTTTGGGCACGTGGACTGTCACAATGAGGATATCAAGAATGACGAGGGAGGCAAATATAACTATGTAAAACTCTTGTGTGAAGAGCAGCACATGCACAACGAGAGGGCATCAAGGGCATTCGAGCGGAAACTCATAAAAAGCCTGCAACCAAAAAACTCATACAAACTGAAAGTTTGTTGATGAAAAAGGAGAGTATTTGAGAGAGCGTCTGGAAAACCCCTGGGCAACCCCTTTCTTAGTAGGGAAAATTATTAAGGAGCAAAGTGCTCAGACGACCTTTTGAGTCTAAACACATATATTGGGTAGCTAGCTACGGGGTAGGCTTTGTTTTAAGTGAAATTAGAAATGTTGAGAGCAGGGTAGCTCATATCTTTGTAGCGTTGGGGAGAGTAGGTCGTAGACCGCTGCTCTGTGCCCAGGATCCTCAAGTTTTTTGTGCCCTCTACTCTCTTGCTGTCATAACCTTTAGCTCACTGTACTCCTTTCTTGTCTCCCTAGTATGGGCTCGTAATGCTGAGAGTGACGTGCTGGCGCAGCTGCGTTTCTGTAGGGGAACTCTTTTTTCTCTTGGGTCTTGTGTTGGAGTTGGTTTTGGCGCACCAGTCATCGCAATGGCTTAGCTGCTTTTATCCTGGCTAACTCTTAGCTTCCCTAGCCTTTATGTTGAGTGCCTCGCAGTGGTGTAGCTAGACGTGCCCTCGGCCCGTTGCCATTTTACTCTTTACCATCGCTGTCACCACAGTCACACTTGCTGAAGGGAGTTGTGTTGGAGCCTGTTATTTTGGTGCACCAGTCATGGCGATGGCTTAGTCTGCTCTTATCCTGGCTGGCTTCTAGCGTCTCATGCCTTCGTGTCTGTTTGCTCTTTTGGTACTGTGGGCATCCAGGCCTCCAGTTTTTTCAGTCGACCCTCTGTTTTGCACTGCCACTCTCTTCCTCTTCCTCCACGCACAGCTTCCATTGGTTTCTTTGGATCCAACTTTTTCCGCTTAACCATTTTATATGACCTTCCCCCGTGCCTCCTTTTCTTTTTGTCCAACCGGCCCCTCTTGCTGCCATTTATTCTTTCAATTTTATTTCTTTTTCAGCGTAGTAGGTCTTTCTCCCCTTGTTTTATGTAATACCTCATAATCAAAAAAATTAGCAGGCAACACTGTGAATCATGGCAGCACACTAGCGGCTACCCTGTAGCAAGAAGAAAGGAAGCTTGCTCTCAGCCAAGCATTTATAGCGGCTCAATCAAATTGAGGTTAAGTTTTTTCCTTCCAACACTTTTCTGTGCTTTTCTTAGAAAATACATGCTGGTGCACTATTGAAAGTCAAATGTTAAATTTTATAAACTCAGCTTCCAATTTGTTTGCATGAACAATCATGGGTTTCTAATGTGGCGCTCTCGCCCTTCCTCCCCTTGGGTTATACATTCTTGTGTTAAGAGCACGCCTGAACTGCTTAATGTGGCTCTCCATCAGGCTCTTTTTATTGTCTGATTTTGCCTTTCTCATTCATTCATCACCTCTTATCACTTTCCTAAGAGAGCAATATGACACTGGCTGAAACCAGTTCTTTTTTACTACCTTGTGTTCACTTTACGCTGGCTGATCCAGTAATGCCTATCAGCCCAACATATGTGGCTGCCGGTTACCCCCTTTGTAAATCCTTAAATTATAGCAGCACACATCAGCTAAAGGGCTCTGGAAGGGGCATGCCAACAGGGTAGTGTAAGCTCCTTTAAGCTGATCGCCAGGCAGGGGTCCTATATTCATCAAATACATTTCAAATTTGATCACCTGCGAAACAAAGGGAAAAGCTTAGCCATCTAACGGGTCCAAAGCGAGGAACCAAATAGTAACTCGGGCTCAACTTAAAATTCAAGCAACACCACAAAAAAAGTTAACTTGTCATTTCTTTTCTCTCAATAGTATCGCACGCCCAAGATATAAACATATCAGCCATGAATTAGACAAACGCAATCACCTTGCCTTGCCAAAAATTGACCGGTTACTGCCTGGCAATAACTTCCCCCCCCTCATTGCTCTATCAAAACGCTCACAGGTCCTTCGCTTGTCATGCAAAAAACGCGTCTGCATCAAATCAAGATTGCAAGCTACTCTAGCCCTCACTTTCATCCTGCACACGAGGATGCCTCCTTGACAAGTTGAGTGAAGAAGGATGATATACTGACCGCCGTAAGTGTTCCTCAACCATCTCCTCCGTCCTTTCCCCCCCTTCATATTCTCCTCCACCCCCAACCTGTCCAACCAGCCTGACCCCTTCTTCTCCTTCACCACCTCTTCCTCCGTCACTACCAGCCTGCTCTGTCTGTCCCCGCCGTTGGTGACGCTTACGCAGCTCGCCCAGCACGAGCGGCAGAAGCAGCCCAAGGACTAACAGCAGCACGTTCTCAAAATCGACGTCAAACCCTCCCCAGCCCCCCTCCTTCTGCTCTAGGCTCCCACTGCTACTGCTACTGCTTTCGCTTTGGCTACGGCTGGTATCGGTGCTGGTGCTCCAAGTTCTATGGCCAGCACTGGGCCCACTTATTTCCGTATCAGGACTTGCGAGCTCCTGTGCATTCTGTTCCTCTGTCACACCTATGACAGATGTGGATAACGTGCAGGAGAGAGTGTGAATAGGCACGTGAGTATGCATCTCAAGGCACAGCTGAATATCAAAGGGCACAAACGTACAAGCTTACATACGCAAACTCAAACACAAACACAAGCGCAAGCTGTGCTTTACGTGTTTGAACACACGTTCAAATCACAAAACCATGGTGTTTCAGACATTGCCGCCTCACTACCAACCTTGCAACCTAGCCACAAAAACAATGCCCCCTTTCTGATACCTACCGTCTGTTGGAATTACAGGAGGCTGCTTCAAAGTGTCTTGCTTGTACAAGCGCGCCACATGCCCGAATCTCGACCCCATCCATGACGAGAGGCGTGAAGTGGCTTGTGGCCCAAAGAATGGAGCTACACGCCCGTCTATATCCATCCCCAGAAGGGCAAGGCGAGGGGCTAGTGTGCGCCTGTGTATGTATGCATTTTTGTGATTATGGTGTGCGCATGCATGTATGTGCATGGTTTGCCACAGTGGTGTGCTTATCTCAGGCCACTTTCAGGAGCACAAAGCGAGAGTACAATGTGTGTGTATGCGTGTGTGTGTGTCGGTGTGCAGGTTTGTACGCCCACCTGTATGCATCGCCTGCCGCTTCAATGGCCCGTAGGTAGTAGCTGCGTGCGAGCACGGGATCACCGCGTGCACTGCCGCTGCTACTCCGTGTGTCAGTGCCCCCTTCATCGCTGCTCTCAGTGCTGCTGCCACTGTCACCACCGAAACCGTGCTGGGCCACCCACCCCATGAGGTACAGCGCCTCTGGGAAGTGCACCTGAGTGTGCATGCGGTGTATGGGTTTGGGTGTGGGTGTGGGTGTGGGTGTGCATGCTCACGTGGTTTAGACAGAGCACGAGCGCAGCTGTGTTACGGAGTACGCACTCAGGGCAGTGGACTCAAGGCATTGGACATCCAATGTCATGGAGAGCGTGCCTGGAATCCATATGTCCAGGGGTACAAGAGCAAAGAGAGATTTGCCGTCTCCCAGGCAGTAGGAGATGGCAGGAGGCATCCAGGGGAGGGCTTTTTACAGGAAGCATCACACACTTGCACACACACACATTCACACACGCAGAAACATACACACCTCTGCCGCACGCGCAAAGCAGGCAACGGCCCTCTCCACGTTGCTGTTACCCAAGCCGTAGGAGATGGCGGAGGCAAAAGGGCGGGGGCGGTGCTCCCAAGGGGTGAGGCCAGTATGTTCAGCATCCAGAAGCATGTAGCCCAGCTGCACGGCTGCGGAGGAGCTGTCTTGAAGCATGGCCCTGAGAAGAAATCACAGAATGGTGAAGGGTGGAGGATGCCTTCTGTAGGAAAGGAGGCTGTGAAATACTACTATAGGAAAAGTAATCTGTGAGTGTGAGATATGATGCCAGCATAGTCTCTGATGTCACAACTTGTAGCTGCAGCAATTCGTGTGAAGAGCAATTAGATGGCTGCCTGTTGAGAGTGTGTCTGACAGGGGCTCGCTCAATAAAAGCTGAGAGTGCCAAACAACAGACAACTGGTTTGAGTTGACGTGCCGTGTCTTGTACTCAGACGTGTCAGTGGTCTAGCCTCACCTCTCATTCAGGGCAGCTGCCTAGCAGTCGCACTTTTGACTGGTGGATAAATCTGTAACCTAGCCTCACCTCTCATTCAGGGCAGCTGCCTAGCAGTCACACTTTTGACTGGTGGCTTAATCTGTAACCTAGCCTCACCTCTCATTCAGGGCAGCTGCCTAGCAGTCGCACTTTTGACTGGTGGCTTAATCTGTAACCTAGCCTCACCTCTCAATCAGGGCAGCTGCCTAGCAGTCGCACTTTTGACTGGTGGCTTAATCTGTAACCTAGCCTCACCTCTCATAAAGGGCAGCTGCCAGATCCAAGCGACCCGCGCCCTTGTAGCCTTGGCCTTGCTGTAGCATGAAGGCGGCGTTTGAGGCGGCCACGCTGTCTCCCTGCTCAGCCACGAGCAGGTATTGCACCAGCGCACCCCACTCATCACCTGCCAATGCGGGAACAGCACAAAAAGGGGAATTGGTGTGGATGCGCACATACCATACATGTAGGTGTGGGATACACGTCAGGCTGCACAGCTGGCTGCTCAGCGGTGAGCAGGTGCTGTGGCATCGGGCCCCAGAAAAAAGGCAACGACCACTGTTGCATACACAAGGCTACATGATGCAATGCACCAGCGTGGCCGCCCCTTCCTGTTTTTGTGAGCTTTGTCCTTGTTTCGTTTGGCGGTGTTGATTGAAAGGGTGCCTGAGTCGCCTTAAACACACAAATTGTGATACCTACTCCATCGCCAAGTGCGGCATTCGCCTTCTCAAGTGCGGCATTCGGCTGCTTTACACGGTTGTGATGCATCAACACTTGTACAAAAACATGCAGCAATGCCAACACCCAACCTCTTAAGTGCAGCCTTTGCTCCTCCAGCTGGTGTTTGAAGTACAGAAAACACTGCATAGCTACGACACACATGTCTTAGGTCATGGAATGGTGGAGTGGCTGCAGAGATATGCTTGCGCAAAGTTAAGTGAGACTGTTTGGCTGGCAGGGGGGTGAGTTTTTCACGGGGGCGACCGTAACAATCACTGTAGTAACACTCTTAAGTAATACACTGTAGTAACACTTAGGGTAACAATGCTCTCACTGCCCAATGCAGCACCTCCCTTTGGCCCAGCTGCGCAAAACAATGCCGTGAGATTGAAATAATGCAGCATTGCCGTAACACACACCCTCCTCTTGTGCAGCTGCTTGACCAGTTGCTATCTGCCTTTTCACGTACAAAAACCTTACTGGGAGTAAGTTCTATTCAAAAGCACCCACCGTCCTCCAAAGCCGCATCCGCCTTTTCTAGCTGCTTTGACCAGTCACTGCGCTCCGCAAAGAACTTGCGGTACCAGGCCTCTGCAATGTCCCAGTCCACGGCTATGCCTTGCCCTCCTGTGTGTGTTTGTGTGTGTGTTTGTGTGTGTGCAAGTGTGTGTGTGTGTGTGTGCAAGTGTGTGTGTACGTGCGCACGCCTGCGCCTGCGCCAGGTTCCGTGCGTGGTCTTGTTGTTCTCTGCACAGCGGAAAACAACTGCCCTTGACACAATGCTTCTTCAGGTACTAACATACAATTTATAAAAAGTTTAGTTTTCCGAACATTCCTTGATAGTGAAGGCCGTAAAAGGTAAATTTCCCAGACCTTAAGCACTGCTGTTCCCTGTTAATGGAGGCCATACTGTCAAGCCGCTTGCTAGTGGCTTGCAGCATCCGCACGCATACACAGATCAACACACCAGACCAATTGCTGCAGTTACTTTTTTCAAACGCACCTGTGGTGTACATCGCAGCCAGGCTGTACGCAGCACGCCAGTGGCCTGCAGCATCCGCACGCACGTACAACTCCAGAGCAAGAGTGTCGTTCTGGGGGGTGCCCAAGCCATACTGGCACATCATGCCTAAATTAAACATTGAGTCTGGGTGCTCCTGTGCGTGCGTGTTTGGGTGTGTGCACATGTGTGTATGCGGGAGAGGGAGAGGGACAGTGAAAGAGGGAGACAGGGAGAGAGAGAGAGAGAGAGAGAGAGAGAGAGAGAGAGAGAGAGAGAGAGAGGGAGAGAGAGGGAGAGAGAGGGAGTGTATATGAAAAGAGTGCGTGAGCAAATACACATTGTGTGAGATCCGTATGTGTGTGCATAGGTACGCGTGGGCGTACACATGTACAAACACTGGCAGCATGCGTGGCAACTACTCACCTCAGCCGTGCCTTTAAGGAAGGACTCATACGCAGCTGTCATGTTTTGCTCACCCCCGTGGCCATTCCAGAACAGCACACCCAAGCCTGTTTGTGGTTGTGTGCGTAAAAGGGGGTGTATGTCTGCAAGTATGATAGCGTTTATGCGTATGTTCCAGCATTACAAAATTTGAGCTCTGTCCAAAGCATTCAAGTGCACTTAAGCTCTTTACATTGTGCGCCAATACAAATACACGGCAGCATGCCCTGCACACAGAATCCAAGGCAACAAATACAGAGGCACACAGAAGCACGAGTATACGGCAGAACAGCCCTGCACACACACACACACACACACACACCGTTCCAGCCTGCAGGCAGGCCCCGCTCTGCTGACTCCTTGAAGTAGCGACGGGCTTCAGTGTCATTCTGAGGAACATGCAAGCCCTGTGGGGAACAAGGACCAAACTGGTGATCGCATCAGAGTAACGCGTGAGAATATGCCAGGTGGTGCATGCTTTGCATACCTAGTGTGCAACAGCTCTTTGACGCAGGAGCAAGAAAGGCCAGTGCAAGCCACCCAAGCTGCAACAGCACCTAATGTACGTAAGAGAAATACGGCAAGAAAGTGGAGGGTAATGCACATGAGGCATGAGGCATGAGGCATGAGCGGTGTATACTTACTGTTGCAAGTAAGTGTGTATTATTGTTGCACGTAAGTGTGTATAATTTGCACGTACATGTGTATTATTCGCACATAAGAGCATTGGTAGGGTGCACGAGGGCTGAAAACAGCAGAAAGCGTACTCAAACAAATGTTGTGCTTATGATCTTACGTTGGTGGGTGAGTAGTAGCACACAACTGTGCAAATGGGCTAGGGACACTTTTCTAGTTTGAACAGTGTGGAAAAGCTAGCATGGCACACACACAGAATAAAACAGATGCAATAGAAATAAAAACAGAAAAGTCTTTATTATTTGAACAGCGCAGGAGAGCAAGCACGGCAAGCAAATCAAAACAGAAAAAACTGCACGCAGGTATGACCTGACGCATGCGGTCAAGCATGCGAACGAACATGCACAAAGGGTCGACTCATAATCATTTGCGCGGTGAAAGCCTCCATACGTGTATGTGGCAGTGCACACTAAGGTTTCTGAAACAGCAGACTCACCCTTAAGCTCATGTAGCCGAGGTTGAAGAGGGCGTACGGGTCACCCTGAAATAAAATGGAAAGGGTTGAATCTTTAAGAGCAGTAACAGGAGGCGCTGAGTATCATACTTTTTGCATCAAGGGTTGGTCCGATTTTACATTCATCGCGAATCCTGAGGTTGGGGGCTAAGTATTAGTGTACACATTAGTTGATTTCGTGGGGGTCAGGGGGAGGGAGCGAGAATTTTAAGGTGGGCTTCAGAATTTGTCTGAGGCAATTCAAAGGTCTAAGTTTCTCTGCATAATCCTGAGGTCAAGCCCAGTCAATACGCAACCTTGTTGGGGAGTCTTATAAAGGGGGAGATCTTCGTGCCTGTTTGCAGATATGCATGGAAGTAGGCTGCGAAGGCTTCTTCAGGCAAGTAAGCAGCAAACTAACCAATGAACTTGATCTTGTATTGACCGTCAAGGGGGTTGAGGGCTGGGGGGATCACGGGTCATTTTGCGCCAGAGGCCCAAAACTTACAAGCGACTGTCAGAATCGCATGTGGCGTACAGGAGGCCAGCCTGCTTGGTTTTTCTCCCCTCTTTGGTGGAGCTATAAAGTGCAATGTCAGCACCAATGACTGGCTTCTTTCCCTTCAATCTTTATTCTAAAAAATTAACCAACAGCTGCTACTAACATAGCCCTATCCTTTGTACACCAATTGCCTGATGTAGAAAGAGAGAGAGAGAGAGAGAGAGAGAGAGAGAGATAGAGAGAGAGAGAAATATTGCTGAGGTGCTTTTGCTCAAGCGCCATCTCAACGCCAGAACTCCAATCCTGCAACTACGCAAGCCTAGCTTGCCTGCCAAACGACTTCAAACCTCCAACTTCTAAAACTATTGCCAGCTGCTTTGTATAAACTATCATGAAATCCTCACCTCTATATTGGTACCTCTATCCTTTAATACATTCCTCAATTGCCCTGTTTGAATTTCAAACCTTAAACCCTTACACTATCGTGCGCTGCCAAAAACAAATATCCTGCCTTACCTGTGCAGCGCCTGCTTGGAAGTTCAGAAAGGCCGCCTCAGCATCTGCATCCACACCCCTGCCCACCAACTGCCGGTAAGCCATCCGCCGCTGCGCTTGCTGGTTACCCCTGGAGAGACAAGCAAGCAGAGCGGCATGGGGTTAATGGTAACACTTGAAAAGCTAGTCAAGCAGAGTGGCATGGGGTTAATGGTAACACTTGAAAAGCTAGTCAAGCAGAGTGGCATGGGGTTAATGGTAACACTTGAAAAGCTAGTCAAGCAGAGTGGCATGGGGTTATTGGTAACACACCTGGAAAGCTAGTCAAGCAGAGCGGTATGGGGTGTGTGAGTGGGCCAGCTTTTGAACCCCTTTTTCACCGAAAGCATGCAGGCCCATTAAGACAAAGTGTATGATTTAACAGATCACGCACTAGTGGTATGGTTTGCTGTCTTCACTGCCGGGCATCTTTGACCACCATGCCATATTGCCACATCATGCTCCGCCAATCAGGCAATTCCCCACCTTTAAAACAAATCCTCCAAGTCCATTTTCATACTCAAATTGACAAAAACAAAGGGGTCAGCTCCCGGGGTTTCCTTTTCATTCATCTATGTGAATAGCAAATATCACTGCCTGCGCACTTTTTCTCTTTCTTCTAATTCCTGCACTGTAGTAAACCCAGCTCCCTCAAGGCAAGGCAAGTATGGGCAACAAGATTTTTAAAACAGCTCTGAAGCCCTCATCCTCTCTCTCTCTCTCTCTCTCTCTCTCTCTCTCTCTCTCTCTCTCTCTCTCTCTGTCTCTGGGTGG
>Ga0307963_1000647_pt1:22500-24276 | contig 24276 bp, 26 predicted proteins | sample OrgLakmetagen594_FD_201829 | JGI IMG/M metagenome (GOLD analysis project Ga0307963, IMG submission 201829) | Saline water microbial communities from Organic Lake, Antarctica - #594 | ecosystem: Environmental > Aquatic > Non-marine Saline and Alkaline > Saline | place: Antarctica... | reverse complement strand
TCATCCTCTCCCATAAGGGTAAGGCGATGCAGGCCAGGAGGGCCTGCTAGGGTGGGTGTCATCACAGCCAGTGCAAGAGCAAGGATAAGTGTGCAAGAGGAGAAAGGACAAGGCTCAAGAGCACCCATTTCATCCTCTCCCATAAGGGTAAGGCGATGCAGGCCAGGAGGGCCTGCTAGGGTGGGAGTCATCACAGCCAGTGCAAGAGCAAGGATAAGTGTGCATGAGCAGAAAGGACAAGGCTCAAGAGCACCCAATTCATCCTCTCCCATAAGGGTAAGGCGATGCAGGCCAGGAGGGCCTGCTAGGGTGGGTGTCATCACAGCCAGTGCAAGAGCAAGGATAAGTATGGAAGAGCAGAAAGGACAAGGCTCAAGAGCACCCATTTCATCCTTGCCCATAAGGGTTAGGCGATGCAGGCCAGGAGGGCCTGCTAGGGTGGGTGTCATCACAGCCAGTGCAAGAGCAAGGATAAGTATGCATGAGCAGAAAGGACAAGGCTCAAGAGCACCCATTTCATCCTCTCCCACAAGGGTTAGACGACGCAGGCCAGGAGGGCCTGCTAGAGTGGGTGTCATCACAGCCAGTGCAAGAGCAAGGATAAGTGTGCATGAGCAGAAAGGACAAGGCTCAAGAGCACCCAATTCATCCTCTCCCATAAGGGTAAGGCGATGCAGGCCAGGAGGGCCTGCTAGGGTGGGTGTCATCACAGCCAATGCAAGAGCAAGGATAAGTGTGGAAGAGCAGAAAGGACAAGGCTCAAGAGCACCCATTTCATCCTTGCCCATTAGGGTAAGGCGATGCAGGCCAGGAGGGCCTGCTAGGGTGGGTGTCATCATAGCCAGTGCAAGAGAGGCTGGACTCTTAAATGGAAATTGTTGAAAGCATGCTTGCCAAACGAAGCCCTCAGAGATCTTGGTGATAAATGTCGTCAACGCAGCGCTCAAGAGTAGCAAATATTTCATGTGCATCATTGGGCAGCCAGACATGCATGTTTAGGAGACTGGATGCAGCGGCACTTTAGCTTCAGAGAGAAGATTAGATAGGTTCAACGGGGCTGAGGCCCAGAAAGAACCTCAACTAACCCTCATATGACACGCATGAATATAGTGAGGTTTGTCATCATCAGCGGCCGCTGCTCCAGGTGATGCAAATGTATACCGCAATCGGCAATGCGTTTGAGATATTGCGCTCAGAAAAGGTGTCCCATGTCTCAATCAGCTGTAGTCAGAAGCAGAACTGGCTTAATGGGGTGTATCATCATTGCGCGTGTACTGCCATACAGAGCTGGAAACTTTTAGTTGGATGGAGGTTTCTTCGTGAATGCTCAACCACAGAAGCTGAAGGCACTTCACTCCCTTACCTTACAGATACAGCAGCATCCCACATGGACACGCCCTCGTAGCCCATCTTCGCAGCGTACATCCAGTTGATGCTGCAGCGCACGTCCTCCAAAGAAGTGGCCCGAGCAAACACTAGGTTGGTGAGAGACTCGCCGATGGAGAGGCGGGCCATTGCAGCGGGACTGATCATGCCCTTGAGAGGTTGCTCACCAATGGAAGTGGCCAAGCCTGCAGTGGATAGTAAGACAGCAGGTATTAGGTTGTGTGACACGAAGATGTAATTAAGTCAGAGAAATAAGTTGGAGATCGGAGGGATTGTTGGCTTGCAGGTATTGTATTCACGACAAGGGTGAAAGCAGGCAAGGACAAAAGGGAAAAGGAATGAGTGGCCCCTTGAACAGCTGTCACCACACGGAAAGCAGTGCATCTTGCC
>Ga0307963_1000647_pt1:0-17500 | contig 24276 bp, 26 predicted proteins | sample OrgLakmetagen594_FD_201829 | JGI IMG/M metagenome (GOLD analysis project Ga0307963, IMG submission 201829) | Saline water microbial communities from Organic Lake, Antarctica - #594 | ecosystem: Environmental > Aquatic > Non-marine Saline and Alkaline > Saline | place: Antarctica: Organic... | reverse complement strand
TCAAGAATGGGCACACTGAACACTGCTGCAGGTACCATGTTGCTCTTAAAAGTCTTCACCTGCAAGTAAAACGTTTGAAAATAAAGCAATTGCTTGTATTAGGAAGAACTATGGCCAAATGTTTGAACACCAAGACTCGACCAACAAACAATGCGTATATCAGGTCCTGGCGTGCTTCCAGTCCTCACCGGCTCGGTGTAGACCTCCTCCAGCATGCGGTCATGTACCATTGAAGCAAATGAAAGCTCCTCCTCTCCTGCACAGCAAGAAGCCGTAAGAAGGAATCAAGCCATCTGCCAAAACACTTCATCTTACACATACAAGCTTTCTATATCGTGAGCAAGCTGCTCTGCCCCACAGCCACAGGCAGACATTTCTGGAATTCATTCCAAGACCAAGAGTACAAACATTCAGCAGACATTCCTTACGCACCTGTCAGGGGGCGCGAGGCAGTAATCTTATAGCGCCTGCTCTTCTCAAGCTTGGTCACTTTGCTGAGGCCACAGCTGGCAGCGATGGACACAGCATTAGAGGAGAAAGCTGTTTGAAAGCTTTTGCGAGGTCCAACCTGTAATTCATTAAGTTAAGCAAGAGGCACGAGTGGGTACTAGCATGTGAGTGTACAGCACACCAACAGCCGGTTGCCTCTACCAAAACAGTTGCAATTATAATTGATCTGCTGTTTGTCCCCACCAATACCTCAATGACAGAGCTGTTTGCGTTGCCAGCTGCACTCAGGTAACTTCCAGCTGCCAAAAGCTCGGGCTCAAATGTCTCGCGAAGCAGCCTGCGGTGGTTCCAACCGGCACAAGTCAAATCTGCACCATTGTTGAATCAATAGAGCGCAGCGCCTTTGTCGCAATTTATAGGAGTTACCAACAACAGTTTTTTATTGCACATGTCCCCTCTTTCTATACATTGCGCAAGTTTCTTTCTTGTTGCAAACATGCTCTCACCAGGCCATGGTCTCGGCCTCCTTGGGTGTGAAAGAAGAGCTGATGGCCACGTTAAAGCACTGCAGTGACAGGAGTGGAACAGGAGCAAACACATGTTGTGTTACGACTATTTGTGTCCTTAAATGTTCAGTGCAGAAAGGAAAGGCACTCACCAATTCCGAATCAATGCCTGTGATGGCGTCTGAGACCTTGCTCTTGGCCTGGGTGCATAGTACATGGTAGGGAACAAGAGGTCTAGAAATGCTTTTGAATCCTTAAAAAAAGCACGCAGTTCTGTGTTGGAAGGGGAAAACATATATATATGCCCACCTTGCGCAGGAGGGTTTGCAGTTGGGAGGCACCCATGCCTGGGTAGCGGTACAGCTGCAGCACCTCAGCGTCCTCACATAGCTTGGCCAGCACGCCAGTGGAGGTGGGCTGTAGAAGAGTGAGAGAAAGGGGCTAAGCGTGCTGTGAACAGAGAGTGTGCTATGGACAGGGATTGCAGCCTCTGCAGCAGAAAAACTTGTACGCACCTCGTTTGCGACGGCATGCGTTACACATAAGGCACGGCGGAGGGGGGCTGCGGAGAAAAGTTTTGTCGTGCAGTGTTCACCCGATGTCCAATCACACGTGCAAAACGTGAAAATAGGCAGCAAATAGCGACCCGGAGCCCAGGTAAATACCTGCTGCGGGTGCTGCTGATGTGAGCGCCGGGGAGGTAAGAGCCTCCTGCTGTGAGGGCCTGAAGGAGTGCGACAAAAAGGGCTACAGAGTTGGTTACAGGGCATGGAAAAAACAGTACTGCCTCCCACCTCTGCAACACACGCAGGGGCATGCATTCTACCTTGATACAGCAGTACTGGGCCTCAAGGAAGAGAGGGGCAGAATGTGCTGAGGGGGAATCGCTGCAGCTCCCCTGCCAGGCACCTGGCCCGCCTGCAAGGCGGCAGCTTTTTTGAGCATTTTGTTGTTTTAATTTATTCAGGAAGAATTCGAGTGGGGAGAATTCGAAAGAGCGCGGTACTCAGATTGTTGGTTTTACAAAACCATGTTGTTGGCCAGGGGCCATGGCGAAGGCGAAGTCAACTTTCTGAACGCCCACTCTTCCCTTCGAGCAGGGCTTGGGAACACAACATGCTTTATAAGGTGTTGCATGCAATATGGCCTTATTTGGAGGAAAGAAAATGTCATGCTCTACTGCATTCAATAGAGAACAGAAGCATGCCAACATGTACACAGAACAACGGCCCGCCACCAATCTGACCACCAAAAGCTAAAAGCTCTTGCCAGTAGATCGAAGCCAGCCTGATATGTAAATATAGATACATATAAATTGATTAAAGAAGAGCACGACGGACGACTCTGCTGGCCACATGATTTTTAACTAAGGGGGGAAAAACTACGTAGGAGTAAAACCCACATCAAGTGCTTAGGCTAAACCCCAACCTGGCCTCCTCCTGCTAATAGCACAAGCAGACAAGGCAGCTGTGCAATGGTGATACAGCAAGGCGTATTATACCCTTCGTCTGCTGAGGCACAGGTTGGAGTGATTTCTACCTTGCTCCTCTTACCTTCCAATCTCAACGCGCAGCAACGGCGAAATGTAGCAAGATGCAACCATAGTTACTCTGACCCAGCAATTCCGCATGAAAAATGCCACAGCACTCATGAAAAAATAAAGCCTACATGCATTCAGATCCACAACAAAAATCATACAGATGAGCAGATGAGACATTGAACACAACCCCCAGAAATATCTGAACAATACTCCTGGTGGTGTGTAGGCTTGTGCTTTCCAACCACCTGATCCCCACTGAAAAGGTTCTTACTTTTTTTGTCCAGGTGGTATGTTGCGTGTCTCTGCATCCATTAGGCGGTATGTTGCGTGTCTCTGCATCCATTGGGTGGTGCAGAACACAAAACGACATCCATTCCTAGTCCATGCCGGTAATATTTAATCTGCATTCTTTTCTTCTCTTTTCTTTTCCAACCCAGCAACTCCTGCGACCCTAAAGAAATGCAACTAACACGTACCAAACCGGATCCGCCACGAATGCAAGGAGCTGCCCATGACCTAATAGATGACCCTTGTCAGATCAAATCACCGTTACTGCATAGTATAAGACTCAGCACAACAACAAATAGAGTCTTATAATTGGTTGTGCCTTCGAACCAGGAAAGGCCTCCTAGGTGGAAAAGCCATGCAGCAGAGGAGTGAATTCTTTGCATCGCCGTGGTCCCTAATGCTTCAACCGGTTCTGTACATCCTCGCCTGTGCGCTCTCTGCTCATACTCGTGTGCGTGTGTCTATCTCTTCTAGTGCTAGTCATCTTTGGTTGGCTGCCACACCACTGTCCCTTCCTGGAGCTGACAGTTCAGACATCCTTATTGTGTTACATATAAATACAGCCAGGCAAATAAATACTTTCAGGTATCTCACGCAATACAGGGTCTCTTGAGGATCCCAGGTACCTCTTAGACTGCTCATGTTGTTAATTGATTACCAAAAATAAAATCCCGATGATAAAATATCAATAAGACTGGCACTTCCAGCTTATTGAACAATACACACAGAAATTCTCAACTCTCAACTGTCAACCAACTAACTGCTCTGTCACACGATTCGCCGCCGCCACTGATTGGGCGTGACACTTTACCAATAATCCTATCCCCTGGCTATGAAACCAAGAGACATTCAAACAAACAAACGTGATATGCACCAGGTTTGAAAGTAGCCTATATGCAACACTTGTCCTAGCACCCAACAAGCAGAAAAGGCACAAGAAGAACAAAAGCTGCTAATGCCTCGCTTGCTTACTCAGACACTGCAAAGCCCTTCACACCATCCTGCTAGGAGCAACAGTCACCAATTACAGCATCCACACAAATTACCCAGCACTCCACAGCCTCGAAGTTACTGATCTTCATGCCACAGCACTAATGAAGAAACTTAGCTGTATACCAGATCCGCAAATTTTAAACTAGACTCTTGGTCAAACACGTGATCAAACGCAACCCCCAAAAATACATGAGCAACAATACTTCTGGTGGTGTGCGTGCAAGCCTCTGCCTCCCAACTACCTAATCCCAATTGAAAAGACCTTTGCTCTCTTGGTTATCCTGCAGGTGGGATGTTGTGTGGCGGCTCTGCATTCATTAGTGGTGCAAGATGGAATAATATTTTTCTTGCCGTTGGCATGGACTCCCAGCGGTAGTGTTTACAAGTCCTTGGTTCTCATGTGCTTTGCTGTGTGAGATGACAAACAACGGGAAGTGCTTTCAAATCTGGATTTAGTTTTGCTCTTTATTCGCGTTTTTACATTCTTAGCCAGGCAAGGATGCTGGTTCAAAGCTATCAGCAGGGCCTGCAACAGGATAATGATGAACCAGAACAAGATGTTTCAGGCCCTCTCGTTGTGCATGTGCTGCTCCTCACACATGAGTTTTATGTATGATAATATTTGCCTCCCTCATTCTTGGTACCCCCAGTGTGACAGTCCATGTTTTTGTGTGCCCGAAACTCACAGATGATGATTCCCCCTCTTCGATGTAATGTGTAATGTGCGGTCGGTTGTTCCTGGCAGATGCTTGATTGATTTTACTGGTTTTATTCAGTGCTGTAACAGGAGGCCGTTTCTATTGGAACCCTAGGACACGAAGTGTCTAGGGCCTATGGTTTGCTAGAGAAACTGAGAGCCTTATAGTTTTTTTTGGAAGGCATGTATACTTTTTGGGGTGGACATTCTAAAAATCACCCAACCCCCAAACCCCCCTTCAAGCGAGGGCAGTTTTTTCTAACGTTCGTGCTCCAACCCAGACAAAAAAAGTACCAATCTGCTCCTTTTTAAACTCTGCATGCTCATCAGGACTTTTAGTTAAAGTGTTGCAGAGTTGTGGGGGGAAACTGGAGATACGGACGCCCATGCACACATGACCTACGACCAGGCACCCACAAACTGGCTTGCACAGCCCCACATTGCTTCCATTGTTTCAGAATTATACTGACTATCGCATGCTGGCACAATCCTGGAAGTTTGGAGTGAATTGCTGCTTCATTGGCTTGACTCACCCCGCGGCCTGGACCCAAGCGCGTGTGCCTCTGACTTTGGAACACGTCCACAAACCCCCCCTTTTACCCAATTTGCTCAAAAAGGGTGGCAATCGAGTGGGCTTGAGCTGAGGATTCCGATGATTTATATAAAATTTCGTGGAAGTGACCCAGAGAAAAATTGGAGCCCCCCCCCAAAACTTAAAACCCCACCGAGGGAACGCCCCCCCGCCCCATTCAACCCATACATATACTATTGATAGCACTCAACGTCAGGATTACAAGTTTTTGTTTTTTAACCGATTGTCATAAAGGACACGAGCCTTTCAAAAGTTATGCTTCCCACACCCTCCTCAGGCTGGCTGCAATGTCACAAACTTTGTTGTGTCCGTTTTCCCTTTCTAGATTTTTTTGCAGGTGCTACAAGTCTGTGGTCTACAAGTCTGTGGTGCTACAACACTCCTCAAACTTTTTACAAAGTTTTACACACTCAGTCTAGCAGTCGCATCTTTTGACTGATGGCTTTATCTGTAAACAGTTTAATTAATCAAAACTGGACAAGAAGCTCGGCGAATTGCTCACGGCAAGAGGATGACGAGCAATCCTGTCCACGGCGGAATCTGATACAAGATGCATGCTAGGTGTTAAATGCAGTTTGATGCCCAACACGCACCCGGTGGTCCAAAGGCACTAACAAACTCAGCTTAGTATTAAATATTAAAAGAAGGGGGTGCGGTTGAAGTGCGGTTGAATTCAACCGCTCCTCGGTAGAAAAACTTTCAACCGAAAAACTGCGGTTGATCGGTAAAATCAACCAAAAATTTACGGTTGAAATCAAACGTCTCAACCGCACTTCAACCGAGACCTGAATTGTCTGACGCCTGCACAATCACGCATCTTTCATTTATCACGCCTTCTATTCATTTTTAAAGACTGGTTTCAACAATAATTATTGAGGAAAACAACAATGAATAAGTAAATAAGGCATTGAAATGAGACATTTCCAGGGGATAATCAAGAAGATGTCTTGGCCAGAAAAGTTCAACAGAGGAAAGGGAAGCAAGAATGTATGCATGGATGTTGACAACGGAGAAGGCCCAGGTTGTCCAAATCTATTTAAGTACTGTCCAAGGGTGTGAATAATAGGAACCAAGAGGATCAAACTGAGAGGCTGTCAGCAAGTTCCTTTAGCTGTGCCTGTTGGTCAGCACTGATCATGGCCATGATGCTGTCCTCAATATCACCTGTCATCACATGACAGTATCGGAGGGGGAAGTTGCATAAAAGGGATGTAAACTTTTGATATGCAATAAATGTAGTTGGCCAGAACCACACACTGTATACATCTGGCATATGACCGTATGCAACTTCTTTGCAAAACTACTGTGCACTTGAAGTTCTGGCCAACCCTAGAATTAATGCTCAGGTCTTACGGGGGGAGGTTGAAAACGCACATTACTACGTAGCAAAAGGCAGACAGCCGCGTGCCCCTACATCTCAGCATTATGCACACAAGGTAACTTGCTGAGCAAAGAAGCCAATTTGCCTACAGCGAGACAGCTCCCATCTTTAAAAAAAATATAAAGTAAAAGTCACTATGGAAGAAGAAATTTCCAGGGCTGGCACTTTAGGTCTCTTGGACTTAGTTTTGGAATGCCAGCAATACACTTGCATGCCCAAAACTGATTATAAAAGACACCATACATATTACGAGAACTTATTTCAGTACGTCAGTCGCCACACAAATCCAATTACATTTCTTGTCACAGCTCTCGCCGGTTGGACAGGTCCGTGCAGTTGCACCGCAAGTACGCATGAACGACTTCAGTGCAAGGGGTTTGCTCACCTTCCATGCACTTGTTGAGGTCAAAGTTTGCTTTGATGCGATGGTCACTGACCCTGCTGTCCTTGTAGTTGTAGGTCTTGATTTTCTCACTCCGGTCCCCAGTCCCCACCTAAGCAGACACACCAGTGACCATATCAAACAGCAGATCGTGTGCCTTGATGACCATTCACATGTGAGTCTGTGTGTATATGTGTGTGTGACGAGGGCATACTTCTCACTCAGGTACGTTCGCACGTTCAATTTTAGTAATTTCCTGGTCGTACCCTTAGACGCAGCATCAAATAGCCTAGTAGCTCAACTTCCTTTCTTTTGCTGCAGTTACACTTTTGCATGCTTAGTACACGGCTGCAATTCGTGGGGGGCTTGAATCATTTCATATGCCTTGCTTCATACTTAATAGCAGCTTGATACACAGCAGCCACGCAGCCACGCAAACCACCATGTTGGAATGAAAAATTGAGGCAGGGGGCAGGAGGGTGTTTGGGGGGGGGGGGGGGGGGACCACCCAACCCCCAAACCCTCCTTTTAGTGCTCCCACCCGGACAAAAAGGGTACAAGTCTGCTCCTTTTTTAATTCTGCACCCATATATGCAAACTATGCATATAATATGCAAAATCATCAAAATATAAAGTATATAATATTTATGCAAACTCATCATGACCTGAAACCGATTTGTTGCAGAGTTATGGGTTATGGGGCAAAAACTGAGATACGGATGCCCATGTACACATGACCTACCAGGCACCCACAACTGGCTTGCACAGCCCCACATTGCTTTCATAACTATACTGACTATCTCATGCTGGCACAATCCTGGAAGTTTGGAGTGAATTGCTGCTTCATTGGCTTGACTCACCCTGCGGCCTGGACCCAAGCGCGTGTGTCTCTGACTTTTGAACATGTCCACAGCCCCCCCTTTTACCCAATTTGCTCAAAAAGGGTGGCAATCGAGTGGGCTTGAGCTGAGAATTCCGATGATTTATTTAAATTTCCGTGGAGGTGGCCCAGAGAAAAACTGAAGCCCCCCCCAAAAAACTGAAACCCTACCGGGGAACCATCCCACCCCCCCCCTCCCCAATTCGACCCATAAATATAATACAATCGACAGCTCTCGGCATCAGAATTCCAAATATATAATTTTTTATCGGAAAGTAGACATGCCGTCCAAAAGTTATGCTTCCTACACCCTCCTGCAGGGGGTCACAACAGTTTATTGAGTCCTGCTTCTAGCCACAATATTCGGTACTAGTTGCGAGTATCCTAATCTTTATAAAGCAGCAAGGCCTAAGGACCAACTTCCGGCCCAACACAGCCACTGGTGCTGCAAAACAGCTGTGCACTCAGCAAAGAAGTTACAAATTTGCAGAGACAATGTGAAAGGGCAAGGAACAAGCATTAACAACAGAATCACTTGAGCAAACACCTGTACTGCGCGCTTGGCAGAGATCTCAGCCCTTTGCCTCTGGACTTCGTCCTCAAAGATGCGGGCGCGCAAGATGGATAGAGCCCTTTCCTTGTTGCCTGCCTGCGGTGGAGGATGTCAAAAGAAGGGGGTGCAAGTTAGATGGTGCAGACCGGCCTCCCAAGCTCTGCACTTTATACATAAACAGTGCATCCGGAGAATCTCTTTTACTCGCTACTGTGGACACCTGGGCCAGCCTTTTCAGGCTACATGCGCAGCAGCTCCTGCTCCCTTTAACCTCGCCATGTTCCCCCAGTGCAGCTTCCCAACTCAGCAACCCACGTGTTTTTGTTTTTGCTAAACATGAACTACACATACGGCATTGCCCACGAACCTGGGTACGCCCCTCTTGGCAGAAAATGCGCAGTCCGGTGGGCTTGTAGACCAAGTCCACCGCACTCTCTACTTTGTTCACGTTCTGCCCCCCCGCGCCACTGGAGCGCGCAAACTTAATCTCAATGTCCTCAGGTCTGATCTGCACAAGAATAAAAAGAAAGTTGGTATGTGTTCATATGTGCATGAAGAGTAAGTGCGCCAAGGCCAAATAACAGCACATGAAGGTTCTGCTAGATTATCGCAGGGGGCAACTGCTTCCAAAGCAGCAAAAGAGACACATTTGTCGTTGACACAGCGCACGGCACATCTTCCACTGGGCAAGAAAGCAGAAAGATCAACACAAATATCTATGCCAGCATATATTGCTGCTTGCATCTCTTGCTTGTTGATGCAACATTGAACATTGAACATTGAACATTGAACATTGCTTGTTGATGCAACATTGAACATTGAGCAAAAAGCAATGTTGAAAACTCCATCAATTCCCCAATGCCTTCCAACTTATCCCAGTTTGATCCAACTTATCCCACTGTATGACCATCACATTGCTGAAGTGGAATTCCATGAGACCCACACTTACGTTACAGCCTTGCCTGCCACACGATTCAAGGTAGAAACATATTCACAGCCACAGCAAGTGTGTAGACTCATTCCACATTCCCCACACAGACTGTGCCACCAAAACAAATCTGCTCCATATCAACCGCACATCCTCTTCAAGCAGCCCAGAAACAAAAGCCATAGCAACAGTCGGAATTTTGCTCACTGTAACCCTTGGAACACGTGACAGCACAATTTTGCACCCTGTCGCATCTGACCTGCACATCCACTTCATCGACTTCAGGCATGATAGCCACAGTAGCAGTGGATGTGTGCACACGGCCAGCGGCTTCGGTGGCAGGCACACGTTGCACACGATGGACACCTGCCTCCCATTTGAGCTTGCTGTACACGGAGTCCCCCACAATCTGCAAGGGCAGCAGCAACAAAAGGGACGTTTGCAATTCCTATTTCATTTGCATAGACACCATCTGCGAGGGCAGCGGCAACAGAAGGGGCAGTCAAAGCAATTAATATTTCCATGCAACCCAAACATTCTGCCACAAACTGTGACCTTCTAGTTCTGAAAGCTGTTTACGAAATCCTAAATTATTGTGCTTGCTGTGAACAGACCCCACACGAGCTGCAAAAAGAAATGAGGCACTTCCTGTCCTGAGATGTTTCTTAAGTGGCAACAGCAACAAGGGATAAAATTAAACCTTCTCATAACTTCCACAACAATTAGGAAACAGCAGCTGGGTCACCACACGCCTCAAGTGCCACAGTTGATCAAACAAACCGGTCACTTGGGGGTACGTTTTTAGACGAGGACCGTCTGATTGAAGGAAGGGGTTTGGGCTGCACTTAAACTGCAATGTCAGCAGAAACACGCACCTGACAAATGACCTCCTTGAAGCCGCCACTCTCTTGCGTGGTGCTGCTAAGCAGCTCTACCTTCCAACCCAGCTTCTGTGATTGCACGCAGAGAATACACACACAAGAAGTTGCAGAAAGTATTCCAAGGCTCATACAGTTTGGTAAAAAAAGGTAGTTTGAGGATTTGACTTGTTAAAATTCTATCATCCAAAAATGTGAAGAGGGGCAAAAAGATGCAAAGAGCAGCGTCACTGTATGTTGATGAGGCCAAAGTCAAAGCTAAGAGAAGTGGTGATGGCAGCTCTGCACACACATGTGCGCACACACACGCACTCACACACTCACTCACACACACACACTCACACACACACGCACACACGCACGCACACACACACACGCTCACTCACACATACCTGAGCATAACGCAGGTACATGCGGTAGAGGTCGCCTGCCCATATTGACGCCTCATCACCACCAGCACCACCACGAATTTCGAGCATAATGTTTCGATCGTCAAGAGGGTCCCTGCAACAACCAAAAACACAAAAAGCGGGGCCCTGTTGCTGAAACGATACTTTTTGAGAGCAGGCCAGTGCATGCATTGAGATATTGAGATTGTCTTTGGAAAACCTACTTTACATACCATACAAACTCCGAATGATGTGCTCTCACCTTGGCAACAGCATAACTTTAATGCCTTGCTCCAGCTTTTCAATCTTCTCTTGAAGCTCAGCAATTTCCTCCCTTGCAAACTCAACCATCTCTGGGTCCTTCTGCGTCACCCATTCAGAAAGGATAGTCATGTTTCAGTCACGCAAAAATTACACCATGATCAAAGGAATACCCGTTTAGTCACGCAAAAGGGAGCTGTTGCGTTTGGTTGTATGCAGCAAGTGCAGCTACCAACATCCTCCTCCTATTCTTGAGCGTAGCTGGAAGCCAGGGATGGTACACCATTATCATCACGCACCTCCTTTTTAACATACTCCAAAGTCTCACGTAACTGTTTCTCACTTTCTTCATGCGAACTGCAAGGTAAGACAAAAGTGAGTGTTGAGATGATTCAAAGGAGACCTTATAGCATAGATGTCAAATTAGCCTCAAAGATGCGGAGAATACCCACTTGTACGAATTCACCAGGCCTTCCAAATCAGAAGCGAGCTTGGCTATACGTTGGTACTCTTGCAAGTTGTTTGCAACCTGGAAAGCAAAGGCATCAAATGAAAGTCACAAGAATAGTAATACGTGCATACTCGGCACAAACACTTGATACCTAACAGGTTTTTTTTGGGTGTGGACCACACTCAAACACGCATACAACTCGGTAGGTACGAGCGCGCACACAGGTAGATACACACACGCACGCATGCACACACACAATACACACACGCACACATATACACACGCACACACACGCACACAAAGAATATACATACGCACGCACACACACACATGCCCTCTGGATTGCAGCAAGTAAATGCAATAACAACATTTCCACATTACACAGTCCCTTTTCGTGCTGCAAGGACCGCAGGTTTAACTCAAGTCGGGACGTGCACTCACGCACCTCAGGGTCTGCCATTCGGAGTTGCATCTCTTTAAAGGTCATCTCCGAGGCCTTGAGCTTGTCCACGATATAGCTCTCCATGGCACGGCAAGCAAGAGACCTCCTGCTGCCCAGCGACCTAAGCTGTGGGGACCAGGGCGGTGCCTGACGGGGGACCCTTGGCTGCTGTATGCTGGAACTGGGTATGCTAGACAAGGCGTGAGTAGGGGCAAGGCACGTGCTCTTCTTCCTTGGGAATGTACCGCAACATTTATGCGTCTGCGGTGCGCTTGCGCCAAGGCTTGCGTGCATGCTATGTCTTTGTGGAATTGCAGAATGTGAGTGCTCCCAAGGCTGTGTCCAGGATTCAAGTTAGCATAGGCAGCCTTATGTGGCTGCTGCGATCACAAGGAAGAGCGAAATTAAGCCGGGAATTGCTTTAATGCAAATTTTACGTAATATGTAAAAAAATACCTGCTTGCATCCCCTCCAAAGCATTTATCTGATATACTTTATCATAGGTAGCTGAATTGTTTAAATATTTATACTGATCACAAATGGCTTCAATCGCTTCCCGTACGCCATGCATGGCCACGGGCCTCTCTTCGCGGCAGTCAGCCCCCCTCCGGCAAAGTGGGGCACCTTCTCTTGCTAACGATTTGGCCCACCTACTCATTGACTCAAATTTCCTTGTGCCCCTCCCATTCACACAAAACAGGGGGCAGCCTGTGCATGAGAAAGTCTGTGACAGCAGACAAAGCCTCTCTGGACCTGTCCAAGGTATGTTATGGGGATTTGGAATTAGTCAGGCAATGATAGGTTTGAATAAATCCGGTAATGAGAGTGGCACGTTCCGGAGCTTGTAACGCGTGCACGGTTTGGTTCCAGGCACCCCGTTTCCGCTAGATGTGCAAGTGTATGCACTACTTAATGCATACACACTCAACCACACACACAAACACATTCACTCACAAAGACACACACAATTTCATTCACAAAGACACACTCTCACACACACACACACACACACACACACACACACACACACACACACACACACACACACACACACACACACACACACACACACAAACACACACACACACAAGCGCGAGCACACATGCATGCACACACACACGCACACGCACATGCACACACGCACACGCACACACGCACACGCACATACACAAACACGCAAACAGATCATTGTCTCTTTCATCTTTTTCCCTTTTCTCAACCTACGTCTGCGCATCTTCTTTCAGATGTCCCCTATCCATGACCGTGTTCTAGTAAAGCCTCTAGAAGAGGATGAGGTGAGGCTGTACGCTGCTCCGCTACTTCTGCTGTGCCCTTTTAACTGGCGGCCTTTAGCCAGCTATTGACTGTGTACAGCTTACACCGTGACTGCTAAGCAACGCCCCCTAGGGTTCGCACGCAAAGCACTCTTTTTAATCCATTTATGCAGAGAACAGCAGGAGGAATTTTGTTGCCCAAGGGCCCCCCAAAGGCCAACTCCGACGCACACTATGGCGAGGTAGGCATATTTGATCATAAAGTCACTTAATGACAAGGGCTGTGTGGAACAGAACTAAAATAAACGCTGTCACGTTATCTTTACCCACCTCACACACAAACGTAGACACACATGCACACACGCATGCACATGTAAGATACGCACGTACGCACGTACGCACACACATACACCAGTGTTAGAACCCTAGGACACGAAGTGTCTAGGGCTCATGGATTGCTACAGAAACTGAGAGCCTTATTGCTTAAAAATTGAAACCTTTCTCCAAATTCTTTTGTCTCCAAATGCTGTAAGAATGACACAGCCAAACTCAGGAAAGTAAAAAATTCTGAATAGTAATATGGCACTTTTTTCATGAGCTCCTTGATATATTATTTATACAGCTGGAAAGAAGACTTAATTTTTAAACATACTGGATGCGTGGAGCATTTGACGATGCCGCGAAATGCAAGCCTGGTTCCCGAGCGGAGTCATGTTGTTGCATTTTTGCGATGAGCAGGAAGTTGAATACAACATCGCTGGAGCACAATTGCATTCCGGCCACTTGTTGTTGTGATGACGTGTGCTCGGTCCGCGATTGAGAATGTCAGAAAATCCCAACAGACATCTTGCATCACCCATAAGGTCTTTATACCCGTGGAAGTTTGCACACACCTGCCATGCCTTTTTTTCTTTGCACACAAGACTTGCTGCTGATGACTTGCATGACCTAGGGTTCCCCAAGCGCAGCACCACTGTTTTTTTAAAGGGCGACGGGTCGCTTTTTAAGCATTTTGTGTCGCTTTTTAGGGGTTGTAAGGCGACACACCAAAGCGTCGCGGGGTACCCTGTGTCGCGCGTGCGCGACATGGAAAGTTTTGGGGAGTACCCTGTGTCGCTTTGTTCCTTTGGCTGGTCACCCAGAGACCAGGTTTGAGCCCCAGCAAGCTTGCTATTCTGCCCTTTTGCTATCGCCCGTCTATAAAACACTCCTATAAAGAACTTGCGATTTGGGTGCAAAATCCCAAAAATTTCCTGTGCAAAGCCTTTTCCATCTGTACGAGAACCACTCTGTACAACAAAAGCCAAATTTTAGGCCGTTTTTTTTGGAAAGGCTTGCGCTACACACTTTTTTGGCTAGAGCACCCTGTGTAGCATTTAATACTTAGAATGCTACACGCCCCAAAACCTTACAAAATGACATACACATACATAAACACACACACAAACTCATACCTGCATACAACTTGAATACATTGCAGGTTATTGCAATTGGTGAGGAGGTGAAGTTACCGTTGAAGGTGGGCGACATCGTGACCTTCCAGAAGTATGCTATGGCTGAGGTAGGTCCTGGAAACAGAATATAGTGGCCAATAGAAGAAAAAGCTAGTCCTCTCTGCCCTTTACATCAGTTAATACACCACGTGAGAGCTGGTTTCTCCTGTTGCTATATAAATTACTTAATTACCAGGTATACAGCTTTCATTAATCAGGGAGCACGTCGATGGTAACAGATAGGACAATGCGTTCTATGTTTCTATCCGATGCAACATTTTGTGTCATTTGGCAGAGTAAAAATTTGTCGACATGTACGGGAAGCTGCACGAGTACGCATGTAAGTGTGAGAGCTGCATCACGCACATACAAGCACACTTACACCCCACCATCTCTCACTCTTTGCAGGTGGAGGTAAAGGACGGTGCTGTGTTGTTTGTGGCTGAGAAATCGATAATGGGCACGCTGCAGTGATGGTTGAGAGTGCCGGTCAACAATTTGTAGAGTGATAAGTGGGAATTGACGAGCAGGGGAGGTAGAAACCATGGGGCTAGAGAAACTGGGAAATTAACTTGTTTGAGGCGCTAACGTACGACATGTAAGAAAAACTCCACATTAGTGCCAGTGAAAGAAAAGAAAAAACAAACGCACACTGTAGTTAGTATCAGCAGTGATGAAGTTCCTCCAATCATTCATTAGCACATCGTGCTTGTTTGACTGGGCAATGTTGCTTCGAGTTTCAGGAAAACAAGACCCAGTCCCTTTTTTGATGCCCCCACTCTTAACGGACAACAAGGCCCTTCTAACGCGAAATATAGTGGTATTGTTGGCAATGAGAGAGCAGACTACCTAGCATCCAAAGCAGCAGTCAGCCATTCAAAATCCTGACATTTCCCTCCCGACAGCTACTGACCCCCTCTATGACCTGTCCTGGCTAAGCGTACCTAACAAAGATGGCTCCCACGCAGAAGAGCTACGAGTTTTGACAGAGCTGCGGGACAAGCTACAACATCATATGCACACCCACCATTACCTTGGTGGAGCTAACACAGATACAGTTTACAGATAAAGCCATCAGTCAAACGTGCGAATGCTTGGCTGCATATGTAAAACGGTAAAAACTTTGTTAATAACACAGTTACACTACTTTACAAGCTCTGGCAAAGATCGAATGACGTGCTGTGTGGACTAGAGCACCTTTTCGTTCCGTGGCAGCATCTCCTGCGTCATGTGGTAGGCAAATAGGCTGAATTACTTCCTTGCAATAGAATAGATGCCCTGATTAAAAAAACATCTCAGCTATGTTTAAGTCGAAATCTGATTGCTGTTATGACGTGCTTAAGACATTAAGGATAAGGGATAGAAGAGGGGTGGACAGGAGACCAGGATTTTTTGTTATTTTAGCTGTAATGATATGCACTTGACAACAAATGCTACTACAAAAGGTCTTCCTCAGCAGAGATATGTGCGCAACAAACCAAATTCAGATACTTCACCTTGAAGACAGGTGAACCCTGGCCTTGCCCTTGTGCCTGCTTGTCCTAACACAAGGTGTGGAGTGGAAGCAATGTGCACCTGCAGGCGCACCAATCGAGGTTCGGGTGTGAACTGGTTGTGTGCACTTCTGCAGCTCTTGATACTGCTTTTTGGGTTGCTGTCTGACCCTCAGACAGCAGTGTGAGTAGCAATGTGTGGCACCGGTCTCTTAACGCTTTTTGCTATTGCTGAATTTGGCCTTCGACTCTTTCTCTGTGCTCCTTCTTTCCTTGTTTGTGCTGACTCGTCGGAGTGTTGCATGGTTCCTTCATCAGCGGTCTAACTTGCCTTCTAAAGATAGCATTTTCTAGTTGCACTACAGTAGTGCCTTTCTTACTTGGTTTGAGGTTTTACTTCGTTCCCATAGGATGAGCTGCCTCTCAGGTTAAATGCCTTTGTAATTCAAACTAAAATGTTGCATGGTTCACCACGCAGCAGTGCTAGCAGCGCATATATTATAACCATTATTCAGTACTGCAATGTCACAAACAGCGTTGTGCCTTTTTTCCCTTTCTAGGGGTCTTTTTTGTAGGTGCTACAAGTGTGGTACTACAACAACAATTACTATGACAACTTTTACATGTTTTACACACGCAGCCTAGCAGTCACACAATTGAGTGATGGCTTTATATGTTAAGTCTGCAAACTCTGTACGTCTTACTCGATAAGCTGGATTTTTAAATCAATAGTGCTGTACAGTGATGGCATTCCCAAGTTAATGGAGAGGGTGCTCCTTGTGTGCTTGCAGGGCATAGGACAGCATAGCACACAAACAAAACGATCAGAAAGTAAAGGACGAGTACATCAGCCTAGCAGTAACCATTTTTGGCTAGTCTTAACCTATAACTCTGTAAATCTGCACAACAGTACTAAACAAAAGACCAGCACATACGTCTTTACCTAGCATGTCCTGGAGCTCAAACTCTTCCCATTAAGAAAAGAGTATTTAGGTGAATGGCAAAAAAATGCCAGCCACACACACATACAGGTAGAGTGACAACTTCTACTAGAGCATTGACAAGCTGTGCGTTATCTATCAACCACGGAACAAGCGATGTGCACGGAGTTGCTGTGACCACGGACCACATCGCTTGTTCCGTGGTAGCGTTTTAGAAATTCTCCTACATCTTCGTAAAAACCTGCACAGCCAAATTCTTCCAGCCATAACCAGCCCTCCACCATAAATTTGCCGATGGTCTGAAACCGTCCACCAAGTCTGGAAGACATGGGCTTGCCTTCCTCTGCGTGGTAAAAGAGAGCACCCATGAATGCACATCAAAGAGCATATCAAATTTAACAGTTTCACACTAGGACCTGTCACTCAACTCCATACAAAGAAAAAGAAAAAGAAAAGGCTCCGCTGGTAGTGATGACACAGCCAGCATGATTAAGGGAGGGGGTTATTTAGGTGCCCGCAGGCGCAAACAATAAAAAAGAAATTAGTGTGGATCAGGGGGGTTGTGTGCCGTAGCAACCGGACCCAATCCTTGACTGTAGTTGCTTGTGTTATATTGCAGTGCATACCTTGTTTTTAATACTGCCTTAGCAGTGCCTGATGGTGTGTTCATGCAGTTTGTGTGTCAGGT
>Ga0307963_1000646_pt1 | contig 24304 bp, 35 predicted proteins | sample OrgLakmetagen594_FD_201829 | JGI IMG/M metagenome (GOLD analysis project Ga0307963, IMG submission 201829) | Saline water microbial communities from Organic Lake, Antarctica - #594 | ecosystem: Environmental > Aquatic > Non-marine Saline and Alkaline > Saline | place: Antarctica: Organic Lake... | reverse complement strand
ATGGTAGTCAAGTATGGGGTACTGGATTCTTGCAGGCAGGCAGGGAGTTCTCTAGCCCGCTGTCTACGCTTCATTTGCATTTTCTGAAGGGCACGTTAGGTGTGAAACGGTCTACCACTAATTGGGCTGTACTCCGAGAATGTGGACATGAACCGTTACAATTCTACTGGTTTCGGTCAGCTGTCAAGCTTTTTAATAGTATGCTTACCAATAGTGACACTTTGCGGAGGGCAGTCCAGGCTACAGCTTATCTTCACACCTCAGTTTGAGGATGGCCCAGCTCGTTTGAGGACCTTTATGAAACAACCTGATATTTTTGGTGTTGCCTCTTTTGTAGCTAAGTGCCTAGCCCTGTTCCCTTGATTTTTCTAGCGTTTTTTGGTTTGGTTACAAGCTTTTTTCCAAGCTTCCGCTCAGATGCCCACCAGAGGCATATATAGCGATGTAACCTTACTTTACCTTACCAATAGTGACACTTTGCGGAGGGTAGCCCAGGCTGATCTCAATCTACAGCCTCGTTCAAGTGCCTGCTGGACAGCTCAATTGCTGAGCGCTTTTCAGGGACTGCGTGGTTGTGAGTTGTGTGTACGAGCTGTTCAAACTGGGCATGCTATTACCATGCAAGAGTTTACTGCAGATTTGAAGCATAGGATAAGAGGTGTTTGGAGAAATGCTGAGTTGGTGGACCCCAACACGCACAACAACAAACTGGCCACCTATCATTCTATCTTGGTTTGCCATCCCTTTTTCTAGAAATGAGCGTATGCCGATTAATGTACCACGGTATCTCCATCTTGATCTGTCCAAACATGTTATGCGCAATATAAGTAGATTCCGCTTGCGTGCGCATATTTTGAAAGTTGAGGCAGCAGCGTGGCATGAAGATGTTTCTTGCGTATGTGACCATTGTCCTGGTGAAGATGAATATGTTCAGAACGAGGTGCATGCTCTTTTTATTTGCCAAGACCATCGAGTTTGTGAGCTGAGGAAACACTTTCCTTTCTGTTTTCACCTTTTTTTGAGGACTTTTCAGCAGCCCAACCCTTTTTGCTGCAACAGGTCAACAACCAACTTGTTCATGATTTCCTTTCTCAGCAGATCAATAGACTTTTTCGTTTTCTTTCTGAGCTTATGGATTTATTTGTGGCTGGCCGAGACCAGTCAGCAGCCGATCAGCCAAACAACTTGGCTGAAGGTCACCCCCCAATGTAGCCATTAATCATTGTATGCAGATAGATGCATGTTTGAAAAAGGAGCAGAATGGTACCCTTTTTGTCTGGGTGGGGCCACGAGAAGGGGTGTAGTTTGGGGGGGGGGGGGGCAGGGGGTCCCACCCCAAAATTTGGACCCCTTGTCCGCTAGTTTTTTTTACACCCTCCTCCGTTTTTTCTATATTTTTTGTGTCCTTTCTTACTTTTGAAAGGACATGTTACACGAAATGCAATGGAGTCCTTGATATCTTCACGAAAGCAAAACCAAATAGAAAATGCAGCAATGTCAAGTTTTGAAAGGACATGTTACACGAAATGCAATGGAGTCCTTGATATCTTCACGAAAGCAAAACCAAATAGAAAATGCAGCAATGTCAAGTTTTAGGCAGTGTCAAAGCAATTAAACAAATACACCTGGTATGTAAACTGCGTGTGAATTCAAGTGCAGCAAATCCAAACAAGCCTCTGAATTGCCCAAAGCAAACCTGCCAGTCAAATGCCGACTACAAAAGGAAAGCTGGTTAAAATGTTGAACAAGTACAAAATGAGGGCCACTCAGGCAGGATTGGCTGCCCTACCCCTTCTTCGCATATACGACTACTGTGTTGCAATACACAACAGCCAGCAACCAGGGAGCAGCCCCGTACTTTTTGCAGTCTCCTGCCCTCGCTAGAAAATTTGAAGCTTTCAGGCTGTGCATCAAACAAATCCGCACAAAAAACAACGACAAGGAAGAGGGAGGAAACTCACTTGAGAAGCCTGAAAGCCATGAGAAAACGTTGGCGTTGGGCAACAAACCCCTCTAGCAGTGATATATACATAGGCTCATCAAGAACAAAAATTATGGGCGAATTGAAACTCGGAAACGGCACACTCATATTACAGGCCGAAGCACCTGGCGGTAGTTAGATAAAGCAATCTCAAACATGGCATACACACATCACTGAATTCCGTTTTGATCAGTGCATCTGAGCACGACCTTGACACATTCACAATCAATGTGACACATTCACAATCAAACCCACTTTCTCTGAGCACGACCTTTTGATACATTCACAATCAAACCCATTTTCTGAGACGTAGACTGCATACATCATCCCTTCAAACCTACAATCACACACGATACAAATTATCAAAAAATCATTTTACAGTTCAAGTTTTGGAGAAAGCAGTCTTCAGTCATTACATATCGAAACCTGAACAATATGGGTCTTTCTTCAACCCAGCCCCGTCATTTACATTAACGAATGGCAGGCAATGGATGCGCCAGGCATCCAACCTGCCCTTTGACTGCTGGCATCACACACAATCAGCCCTAATGCAACGCAGCTCATCAACGACATCCCTAAGTCACACCTCTACACAAAGGATCAAGAGCATGCACGCATGTGGCACAGCTCTTCCATGGGCATGCAGAGAGGAAAGGGGGGGGGGGTGTCGGAGGGGAGCACAAACAGCACAACCTGCACTTCTCACTTCTCTGCGCTGCCTCGCTTTCTCTCTGGAGTCATCTGGAGTCGAGCCAGCAAACCACGCAAGATCGAACATGCCTCTGCTGCTGAGGGACGATCGTGCCTGTCATGCGATAAGCACGCCTTCCCGAGCTGGACGAGCTCAGGGGGTACGTAGGTGGAGGCCGCGGTTGCCGCGGCAGCTGCGCCACCCAAACAGGAGACGGCATCAGTTTGAAGGGAGCAGGGGGAGAGGGATGTAGCGCCTGCTGCAGCTGGGTTTGCTCCAAATGTTACTCCTGGGGCTGCTGCCGCTGTTCCTGACACAGCGCCTTGTGCAGCAGCAGCTCCAGCGTCCCTTGGTGCTGTGGCTACCGCTGCTGCTGTCGCTGCTTTGGGATGAAGGGAAGGAGGCTCTGGTACTGACGCAGCAGGCTGCGTGCAGGCGGCCCCCACAGGGGTTGCGTAGCAGGGGATGCTGTCTGGCCAGGGCAGGCACGCAGAGTTGCAGCTGACCACGGCAAAGATTTGTTGGTGGCTCATAGAGGGCCAGGGCCGGGAGCAGCACACCATCTGCAGAGTGGGGGTTGTGAGATGCAGTGTGAACAGGGGGTGTGGTGTGGTGTGGTGAACAAGGGGTGTGGTGTGAACAAGGGGCGGTGGTGTGAACAGGGGGGGCCAAGGTGTGGTGAACAAGGTGGCCTGGTTGTAAGCAGAAACAGTGTCTGTGTGAGAGCCAGGAGTACGACGCCTGTGGGTTTGTGTGAGTTCAAAGAATTCTCACCATCTGCACGATGGGGAAGGGGTGAGGTGTAAGGTGTAGCGTGAGTACCTAGCTCGGTTCCGGCTTTAGGAGTGGCTGTCAGAGCTGTTGGCGAGTGAGCATAGCCTCGTGAGGGCGCAACGCAACTTTTGTTGCTGTGTACACGCTGAGCAGGCATTTATTGCGTCAGATGAGGGAGTAGGATACCACATGGAAAGGGTGTACGAAGTGCAGAATAAAGCGGTCAGGTTGGAATTTGGAGGGATGGCTGTGTGAGCGCTTGGCTAGGCAGCAGGTGGAGTGCACGAGCCAAGGAGGGAGTCATGACAGAAAGGGTCACAAAGGAGTACAGTCGGTTAGGACCGTACGCGTTGCTACATTTTTTTGTATTTCGCCAGGGAATAACCTTCCAAGTAACTCCAAAGGTGGTGTTGGCCAAATCGAATGAACGCGATGCAGCACAGAAACTGCTGCGGACAAGGTGCGCTCGCAGTACACGATACACGTGACGTGGAATGCAGGCATTATGACACAGGGGTATGCTCTCAATGATAGACCCACCTGCCAAAGCAGGATGCCAAAGGCATACACGTCTGCAGCTGGCGTGAGCTGCAGGTCTGTGAGCATTTCAGGAGCCATGTGGGTAATGGTGGCGTAGCCGTGAGCCTTGATGATGCCTGAGGGGCCGAGCAGTCTGGACTTGCCATAGTCAGCAACCTGTGCATGTATTGAGTGTATGTGTGTGTGAGCTTGTGCGTGTGTGTATGAGTGTGCGTGTGTGTGTGTGTGCGCGCGTGCGTGTGTGTGAAAGTGTGTGTGTGAAAGTTTGTGTGTGTGTGAGATTGTGCGCAGAAATGTGCGTGCATGAGCATGCATGTGTGTTGGGGGGCAAAGGGTGGGGGGGGAGGGGAACATGCGTGCATTGGTATATGTGAGTGAGCATGGCAGAAGAGTCCTCGTACACACAGGACAAGTCTTTCTATATGGACCCCGCCCCCTAGCATACTCCAACACACATGCATTCTCCTGCGCCTCACTCATCAATGATGCGTGTACACACAAAAACACACACACACACACACACGCACATGCTCACAGGAGCAATTGGCAAACACACACGCACATTCTCACGGGAGCACACGAGCACACACACTCCCCTCCTACCTTGGCCACAAACTGCATGTCCTTGGCAGTCCGCGCTTGCGACGGGCCCACTCTATACCGCCGGACAGGCGGTGCAGGCAGGTATGCTTCTACACCGCTCAGGCCACGCGCTTGGCTTAAAGGGTCGAACTTATGCGCTGCCGCCTCCCCCTCTTCCACCTTCTCCCCTCCCCTCAATTCCTCTACCAGCTGGTGTCCCACGGTGCCCGCATCAGCAGAACTGAGCTCCCCACTGTCACAAGGCGACAAAGTGTGCGTTGTGGCGCGTTTAGAAGTGCTGCCTCCCTGCTGCTGCTGCTGCTGCTGCTGCTGCTGTTGCAGCGCCATTGAATGCGTCCCCTTCCCCTGATGTCCCTCCTGACCAGCCTGCTCAATGCTCTTGGTCGCTGGGGTAGACGGAGCAAGTGTGGAGGGCAAGCTACCGATGTACATCACTGATTCATTGCCATTCCAGGTCCCCCCGCCCTGAGTGTGAGCCCCCTTGGGCCTGGTGACACCGCCGTTCCTTTTTGTGGCAGCAACGTGTGATTCTAGCGTATCCTCCTCGTGGCGCACCTGTGAAGTGGGTGCATGTATGCGAAGGGAGGAGCATGTGAAGAGAACTGGAAGTTGGTGCATGGAAAGAGAAGGTAAGAAGGTGCTTACGAGAAGAAGATAATTGGGCACGTGTCAAGGGGAAGTTGGAGCAGCTGAAGGAAAGGGGATGCACATGACGGCAGGCTCATGTAACAGGATGAGTAGGAGTACACGAAGATGGCTACTTCTTTCCCAGCGATGAAAAAAGGAAAGTAGGAGCATGGGAAGAGAGCTACTAATTTTTCAGAGATTAGAAACAGGCTGAACTGCATTGTCACAGACGCGGGCACTCCAGATTTACAAGAAGAGGCAATTTCTGGGTACCCCCTGAGCTTGAGATTCCTAGCTACCCTTGATTTTGATCCCCTTTGTTTGGATACCCTTTGTTTGGATTCCCTTTTGTTCGGGTGCCCTTTACTTGAATTTCCCTTTGTTTTGGTATCCCTTACTCCAAGCATGAGTGTGACTGTGTGGCTGTGTGGCTGTGACCAGGGAAAGGGCCTCCTTCCAAGTCCCCTGCCTGTCATAGGTGTCATAGGACATAGGACCCTGCCTCCCATAAGACATAGGACCCTGCCTGTCATAGGTTATAGGACAGGCACACCGCAGTTCAGGAAATAGAGGCTTGAGCTCCTATACCTTATGTAAGGTCCCACGTGAGGAGTGAGGAAAGCCACACCGCAGATGCACCACCTGACACACTCGCACACACACTCACGTAGTCACATGCATGCGCTGACTGTTTCACATGAGCACCATGTGCATGCAACTCATCACATACAAGCACATCAAACGCACCCTCACACGTGTGAGGGCAAAGGAAGCTCACACAGCTCACAGCGCACTCACGGAACCCACCAACGTCACACGAGAGCCACCCTCCTCCCCTTCTCTTGACACTCTCTCCGGGCCACACCCCCTGTCCCTGTTCACGCTGTCTCGGCAAAAAGAAGCAAGCTGGCAGTGTTTGCTGCTCGCGCCCAACTGCTCCTTGGGTGGCTGCGTGCGATTGTTGCTGGATGCCGTGAAAGAGCCGGTGCTGGTGTGGTGCTGATGCTGGTGCTGGTGTGGTGGCGCTGCGTGGGTGCTGTGTGAAGGGTGGGTACAGGTAGAGGCACGCACTTTGCTGCGCTTAACACCAGGAGGCAGCCGGGTGAGCAGGATGTTACCGGCAGATCTGTGTGTGTAATTGTATGTGTATGTGTGCCCATGTATGTGTGTAAGTGTTTGTGTGAGTGAGTGTTTGTGTGTAAATGTGTGTAGATGTGTGTGTGTGTGTGTGTGTGTGTGTGTGTGTGCGCCCGCGTGCAATTGCACGTGCGTTCTTTCTAGTGGTGTGGGGTGTTGCGCTCGCCAGGCTTAAAAAGGTTCAGAAGTCGTGCAGCACTAGTCATGCCACAGGTGCAAATTGAGAACACATCAAAAGACGTGCATTCCATTAAAGACGTTGCACGGCTCTCAAGGCATGACAATTAATATTGGAATACACTGCGCACGCACAACATGATGACTGGGTATGCATGCGACCCAATCCCACCATTTAAAAAAAGCCAATAATGTGTCCCTGCGAGCACGCAAAAAAAGTGGATCAGGGCCAGACAGACGTGTTGCACATGACGAAGACGCGTTACACATAACAGACACATAACACATAACAAAGTTGATCAGGGCCAGACAGACGCATTGCACATAACGAAGACGCGTTACACACAATGAAGTTGATCAGGGCCAGACAGATGCGTTACACATGACACAGACACGGGCACCACACACGCAAGTGGTCAAAGATTAAATCGGCGGACGCCTGCTGTACGACGCCCGCAGCATGCAAGTACACTCCAGGGCAGAGATCACATCTAAGACCGCTGCGCTTACACCCGCTCCCACGTTAAGGATGCTGGTAAACACTCATCCTACTCACAGGTCCGCGTGTACCACGCCCACAGAGTGCAAGTACTCCAGGGCAGAAGTGATGTCCAGTGCCAGCTGCACCACCTTCTCCATGTCCACAGGCACCAACGTGGAGCAGGCGCCGGCACGCAGCCAGCCACGGTCGATGGCATCCTGAGAGAGTGCAGCGGCAGCAGCAGCAGTAGCAGTACGGTTAGTAAGGAGGGCATTGAGCCGAGCGAGGGCGTGTCACTTGTATGCCAAATAAGAGGAGCGCGTGCTACGCCACATTACAGATTTTCGACCTTCACAAATGGTCTTGTGCTAATGCTGATGTAGGGCCTCTGTGACCTGATGGGCAGCACAGGCTCCGACTGAACGGTGCAGCTTACAAAGCTTTGTAAGGCACAGTCCTTTGCTTTGGCCTTTGGCCCTATGTGCGTACTTTCAATATCCTTGCCAGTGCTTATGCAAGAGGTGGGGGAAGTCAAGGATCAATTGCATCAAGAAAGCCTGTGGAGCAGGATACGAGCTAGTAACTTCAAACTCTGGACTATCACTGAATAGTTAGGAACGCACAAATCCAACAAGGCCCAACTTCTGCACATCCATGCACAAGCACACGCATGCATGCATGCATGCACGCAAGCACACGTGCACACATTCATGCACTTGGCCACAAACACACCTGTAGTGAGCACACCTGCACACCTGCTGCAAGCACCAACACACCTGCAGAGAGCCCCCGTCACACAAGTCCATCATGGACAGCGTGCGCACACACAAAGGGTACGTCAGTGGTTTGACGCTCTCCTGAGTGGCGCATGTCTCGGCCTCTGCCAGCAGCTGCTTCACTTGATGGTCCATGGGGGAGCCTGCAAGTGTTTGCGGGTGCGATGCGTGTGTGAGGGTGTCATATTAATACGTGTATATGTGTGTTGCGCCTGTGTGTGTTGTGCCTGTGTGTATGCATGTGTGTACCTGCACGTAACTAGGTGAATGTGTGTTGCTTGTGTGCTTGTGTCGCAGCTTGTGTGTGAGTACAAACTAAGAAAAGTCTGAAGTGCAAGAGCATAGCAAAGTCTGAGCACGAGAATAGCACCAAAGGTCAAAAGCGTATCAAGCCTGGCTAGCACGTACCGTTCGCAGGGCTGGAAAGCTGCATACGAGTACTAGGCATGTCCCAATGCAGCTCCTGTTGCTGTTGCTGTTGCTGTTGCTGCTGCTGTTGCTGTTGCTGTTGCTGCTGCTGTTGCTGTTGCTGTTGCTGCTGCTGCTGCTGCTGCTGCTGTTGCTGCTGCTGCTGCTGCTGTTGCTGCTTCCCTGCTCCTGCTGACCCACGCAGTTGGGTATAGCTGCTCTGTTGCATCGTCGTATCCTGTAGCATTTGCACGCTGTCACACGAAGGCTTTCCACAGGGGTCAGCTGACAAAACTGCCGAGCTGAAACCTTCCACTCCACTCCATTGACCATTGTCGGCAAACTGCGAATTGCTGCCACTGTAAGGTGTGTGGGGTGCTGCCGCTGCTGCTGCTGGTACTGCTGGTGCTGCTGCTGCTTGAGTGGTAGTAATAGTAGGGGTCCCCCAAGAGGAGTGTGTGCATAGGTACGGGAGTGGAATAAGGACGTCTGCGTTGGTGTCTTGGACTGTGGTGTGGGTAGGTTGGGAGGGAATGCTGGTGTGGTTGCTGGAGGGGAGACAAGACTCCTCGCTTTGGACGACAGTGAGGGGGGCGCGGGGAAGTGCAGAGGGGAGCCGTGCCGTGGACGGGGCGGATTGGTTTGTAGAAGAATGGGGGGGGGGGGGTGACAAGAGGGCGATGGAGGAAAGGGCGTTGTCGAGTAGGGTGGAGAAGTTGGAGTTCAGCGAGTGGGCGAGGGAGGAGAGCATGCATGGCAGGCGGTGCACGTATGTATCAACATTGCTGCGTGTGTGCATGTGTGCGAGTGAGAAAGAAAAAGTGTGTGTGTGTGTGCGTGTGTGTGCATGTCGGACATGCTTTGTATCCGTGTGCATGTGCGCACATGGGGAATTAAACTTCAGTGGGATTACATGCCATGGAGAGGGGCTTGCCTGATTGTAGGCTGCAGCGTTGGACATAGTGCCTCACTATCCAGGTAAGAACACCACCAATGGCCTCCATGGAAAGCGCTTATACCCTCAGCATCTCCTCATCTACCCCCCATGAATCAAGCTCACCTGAACCAAAACGCAGGGTCGTCATCCAGCGCCTCCTCAGAGCCCTGCCGCTCCCCCCCTGTCTCTCCCACCTTGCCACCCTCCCCCTGGTGACCGCCATGCTGCCCAGAATCCTCCTCCTCTTGTAGCCCCTGTTCTGTACCCCTGCCTACAGGTTGCACTTGACCAAAGGGAGTGGCACCTGCACCGTTTCCAGACACTCCACTAAAAGGAGTAGCAGCCGCTCCGCCTACAGGTATTCTTCCATAGGGAGTAGCACCTGCACCCCCCAGGCCTCCTCCCCTTTTGGCCTCCGTCCCGTGCTGAGCTACGGTGTCCCCCTGCTGCACATGCGTTGCTGTAGCTGCGGTGAAAGCGTATGGGCTGCGAGCCTCCAGAACCGTGCCTGCTGCTTGAGTGCTTTGGCCTCCTTGCTGTGTGGGACCTGAGTTTTAAAAACAGGGGCACAAGTGGACCTGCCAGAATCCACGACCAGACAGCCCCCACAGCCAAGTAAACTTGCTTCATGCAAAAGGGGGGTAGGTGGATTTTTTAAGCTTCAGGCCACCATGATCAGACTCCCACCGTTTCCATGCCTTGCTTCTTGCCTCTGCTGAGCCGTGAAACAGCAGAGCACAAAGACAAAGGCGCAAACACACGAACAAGGAATACAACCACATATCATTTACGAGCACAGAGACCATTGCACAAATACAGACACTGGAACTTTCACATATTGACCACCTGCTAACTGCCCAGTCATTACCTTGCTGCAGGGGGGGGGCAGGTGTAGTGGTCTGTACACTGGGGTGGGGAGGTTGCATTTGGCCATGCGAGATGCCTGCTTGGCTACTGCGCTTTGCAGCAAGGGCCTTGACACGCTTCTGTGTGTATGTGTGAATGAATGAGTGAGTGTGTGTGTGAGTGCGTGAGTGTGTGAGTAAATGTGCATGCAAGTGGGTGAGCATGCACACATGTGAGCGCTTGCTTGCTAGCGTGTCAAACTGGAACGTGATAGCCTTGCACACATCAATTCAGGGATGACTGTACATCTTCCAGCCTCACTTTAGAAAAAAGTCCTCAGCAGTTACTGACTTACATGAACACCACTCTTGGCACAAAGGGGCCCAGCATACAACCCCTGACCGCATGTTGAGTCAATGCAACAGGCATGACTGATACTGTAACTTGCTTATCCACCACCCTGGTCCTCAAATATATGTTAAAACATTTCTAATTCTGAGCCACGGAACGCTTGACCTGGGTGAAGGGCAACAATCCGTCAGGGGGCAGCCCCAACATTAAGGACACCAACATATGTATTGAGCCACACTCATCCCTCACCTATTCAGTCAGGTGGCAGCCCCAACATACAGGACACCAACACACCCCTCACCTGTTTCTGAGCGGCTGAATGCTTGGCCTGGGAGAAGGGCACCAAGCTGTCAGGGGGCAGCTCCACAGTAGCATGTGCCAAAGTGTGAACCAAGTTGGGGTGGCTCAGCATCTGGCCAAGCATGACCTCAAGCTGGGCCTCCAGCAAATCCCTGCATAAATGTGTACATAAACACACATAACTATCTCAGGACAAGTGCTGAAAGCCAAAATTAGCGTATAACACATGCCGACGTATGCAGTACAATCTCAAGCAGAGTTTTCAGCAGGTCCCTGAAGCACATATACACACTCACTCTGGACTATTAAGCTGGTAGTCCTGCACTTTGAGCACCACATTGGTGTCGTGCCACTTGCCCTGGTACGCTGTGCCGTATCCGCCAGAGCCGAGCACTTGCTCGACACGCAAGCCCGGGAAGAAGCGGGGGGCGAGCAAGGAGGGGTTGGCCTGTGTGATTCGGGTCACCTACGAGGGTACACGTACATGGGTGTGTGTGTGTGTGCTAAGGACATCGAGGGGGGGTGTAATTTACAGACATCCAGGCGATTAATTGAAGGGTGGGCAGGAGAGGGTGGCTTCATACTCACAAACAGGTGTGTGTGTGTGCGTGTGCGTGTGTGTGTGTGTGTGTGTCATCAGCAGATTCATGACGAGCTATCAAGTGGCTAAAGGGGGTGGCAGAAAGTTGGCCCTGTCCACTTATGAGAACACAAAGGCTTGCTGGCGTTGCTGTGTGACAGTGCTGACTGCGATGTTGTATGACGTATGACAGTTCCAATCAGTACTCTCAAGTGAACGCACAATGCAGGAAGCTTTGGATGCAGTTACAGGTGGTGAATGAACTAGTGCTTAGAACACGCCTGACCAAAGCTTCCAAGGTTGTTGCTTCACTCACAATACCAGGGGTGTGATATTAAAATACTAGGACTGAGTACAAACATTCAGCGCAGATTGCGCGCACGCAGCCGCATCTTGCAATGTAAGACAGAAGCATTTCCCCTAATGGTAGCAGAACTCCCATGCCTCATTCTTTTTAGGAAACTTGACTCAGCTTGTCCTCAGCACAAGCACGTGCCTTTGCATCTCCCTTGCGAGGCCCCCTCACACAGCAGAAGCATATACGCATATCACACCTCTCACTTCTGCAAGAAGGGTAGCAATGGACAACCTCCAGTGTCTTATCAATAGAAGCAATGAGAGCAGCCCTGTACACACAAAAATATGCTTCGGCATTCAAATAAGCAGGAAGAGCAAAGAGCACCCCTACGCTTCTTCACCTTAGCAGAGGGAGCGAAAGGGCGGGAAGCCGGCTGCACCACCTCTTTTCCCCTCCTGTGCAGCCGCACCATGTACAGCGACAGCAGGCGAGAAGTGCTCTCCATAGGCACAAAGGAGGGTATAGACAGCGGAATGGTGTCGCAGTCAAGCACTGTATTGTGTGAGAGACAGGAAGGGGGGTCGTGAAGGAGAAAGCCAAAGGTGATGGATATGCTTGGATGATAGGGTGGAGTGACTTCTCTCAGGTGTGCTGCATTGTTGGGTGTGCTGCATCGCTAATAGTGATTGCTCGATGCAATGCATTTGCATGCGCTTGATAAACTCATTTGCGTGTATCACAAAACAAAGCGTTTTTATGAGGTGGTGCTGCAACCGAGAGTGAGCAGGGTGGTTGTGTGTTCACTTGCATGAGTTGAGCAAAGGTCACACTTGCTCACATACTGCATGTAGCGTATACAAGACGACCGGTTTGACGTGGATTGCAGCGGAAGCACACCGGCTGGGTGGCTCAAGCCTTTTGACATACCGATGTATACTTGGTGGCTCGAGCAGAGGGCAGAAATTTGCTTACCCCTTTCGCTCGCCACTTAAGCAGGAACCTAATTTGGTGCAATCTCAGGTAAATAAATGCACATGCACAGCACTGTCTTTTCTTACCGTCAAGTGCAGCTGGGCGGAAGCTCAGGTCAAACACTCGGCTCTTGCGCGGGGGTGTGCTGGTCTGGTGTGAAGGGGGTACGCTGCAAGGATTGCTGGGAGGGCAGAAGCTGCAAGTAGAGGGGTGAGGAGGGTAAGGCATGGAGATGTGACAGGTGAACCAAAAGAGAAGTTTCAGCTTCCATGTGCTAGCCAGAAAACAAAGGTGGTGCACCACAACACACCACAAGAGGATGTGCAAGGGGGCTTGTTTTCCCTCGCCCTCCAACCAGACTTGGGAGGAGTGGCAGGGTTCAAACCGAGCAGAGTAGTGTGTCAAAGAAACTAAGGTCAAGCGAAAAAAGTCCACCCCCTCTTGTAATCCGTGTATTATTGGATGGTAGGAGGGAGACAAATTAGAGTTTGAATTATACGAAGACACAGGAGCAAGCCAAAAACGTAACAGGAATCATACCACGCCAGTGATAGCCGGATCACGATCAGGCATTTGTAACAACAACGCAAATGACAAAATAGGAGAAATTCCTCGTGCTGTACACATTGAGCTTTACATAAAGCTTAAGAAGCTGGCCGGGCACTTTCACAAGCACACACACACACGCACACACACACACACGACGCTCTCCTCCCCTCGCCTACCTATTATTGTGCAGGGCCATCAAGGGTGAGGTCAGCAGGGGGTTACCATCTTCGGCAAAAGCAGTGGGCTGATCCCAATGAACCTCCTGCTGCACATCCTTCATACAGGTGGGAGGCTGTGGCGCCATCCCGGCAGCCGACTTTTTCTTGGAGGCTGCCGAGGCGTTCAAGTGCGCGGCACCGCCGAGGGAGAGGCTGCTCTTCGGCCCTGTTACATCACTCAAGCGAGAGGGCCCACAGCTACTGCGCAGGGAGTGGCTCTGGCAGCTAGGTCGCTGGCCATCCTGTGGGGGTGGTCCAGCAGACCCTGGGGAAGCTCCGTCCGTCTCAAACAAGGATGCAGCTCTATGGGGGTCCGCCACCCCGCTGCTCAAGTACCCCTGGCTTGGACCTAACATGGTGCCCTCCAAGCTACTGTGTGTGCTGGCTGGCACGCCAGGGGGCAGCATCGTGTTGCACTCCAAGCTCTGGAGCACCTTTGAGCTGGCGTTGTGCACACCTGCCTGTGTCGAGCTCAGCTGCCCGATGTTGGTGGTCAGGGTGGGCAGGCTGGAGTAGGTGCTGTCATTGCTGACGGGACCACTCTGCTTTAAGAGTGCGGCACTGGTGTCTGGTGGCACGGCGACCTGGGCCAATAAGGTAGTACACGGCATTGTAGGTTTCACAAACTTCTGACTCCAAACCTCCTTGGTTGGTTCCCAAGGCTGTCCAGTTCCTATGCCTCATCTAAAATGCTGAGTACACCTATGTGTTCGTATGTGTAATGTTGTGTACTCTGTATGAGTAAGTGAGCCGCAACTAAACTACCGTAGGGCCATCTTGCAACCCCTAAACAGAACCCTAAATCCTCGTCAGAAATATTTAGTAAAATTCCGCACCTTCCCGCACCCCCAAATTATACATTATTGCCCTTCCTGTATCAACCTCACAGGGCCTTTAGCCCTGTTCAAGCACCAATAAGCTTCACAAACAATGTCAATGAAAGAACACCACCTGTGTAAGGGTGCATGCGTGTGTTTGCATGTGAGTTTGCTCTCTGTCCTACTACTGCCCAGAATCTCAAGGTTTCCTTCCTCTTCCTCTAGCCAATATCACTGCTGCTGCTGCTGCTCGTGCGTGCTGATGGTGTTGCTTGGGTGCGGGCAGCCCTGGTGACCTCGTTTGACCACCTGCTCCTCTTTTAGCGACTGGGTTGCTCTAACCTGCTCTGCATGCGCAAGCGTTGGTCCTCTTCGCCCAGGCCTGTCTCTAATTCATCTTTATCTTGCCACAAACATGAGGGCAGCTGCGCCCCTGAGGTGTCCCCACAACCAAACTGTGAGACCGTAGCAATCTTCTTTGGCCTGCCGATCGGCCTTTTGATGGCTGCTTCCTCTGCCAGCAGCTCAGCCTGTTCTGCTTTTACTTACAAGCTCGGACAGCTGCCCTGCTGCTCGGCTGTCGCCGAGGCTTGTTTTCCAGAATTCCCCCTCGGGAGCAATCGGTGCTGGGGCTGGCGCTGCTGCTGCTGCTGCTGCTGCTGCTGCTGCTGAGGCTGCCTGGTGCTGTGGGACAGGGGCGGGGCGGGGGGTACCTTTCACTGTCCATGACTGGCAACGACCCAAAAAGGGTTAATTTCACCAACCCCGCACAACCCCGCAGGGTCAAATTAAATATGTAAATATGTATGAATATACCGCAGTCACCCTGCAGGGCAAGAAACGATATAAATGCGGGGTATTATTGGAAAGGTATGGTTTACGCGTATTTCGTATTTAACGCGTATTCTACAATGTTGAGCGTCGCAAATGACTGGTTGACACATCCCTGATCCTCGTGTACACTCCAAAGCAGGGATGGGTCATACGGACCTCGGAGACGTTCAATACGGTAAAATACGCATTAATACGCAATACGCGTATAATACGGTACCGTATTTTATGCAATTTGGGAGTGCCGATTATTGACCCAAAATGGACCCGATTCGCCCCAAACGTTCCCAGTTCTTTTCCAATATATTATGTGTTATTAATATATTATATAAAATAGCACTGGAAGCTCACTGAAAGGCCGTTGTTGGGGCGGAAATTGCCTAAAAAGGCAAGAAAACGGCAAATTTTGCAATGATATAATACGGCCCAATTTGTTCAATACGGTAAAATACGGGTCAAATATGACCCGTATGACCCATCCCTGCTCCAAAGGAAGAACTAGGCACCTTAAGTTAATAAAACATAAGGGCTTTCTAGGGTGCGTACGCAAAAAGGAGCTCAGCTACTTAGCATGACTTGTGCAGCTACTTAACATGACTTGTGTTCTTGATGCAAATACGCATGAAGCCGCCCACCAAAGAGGAAGCAAAGAATGCGTGAGGGAAAGTCTGACGAAGTAGAGCAAAAAGGGTGTTTTTGCAGGGATATGAACCTGAACCTGGGTTGTACCACCTGCAGATCTGGTCCCTCTGCAATAACACATGGCCAACGTTCACTCGTGAGTGGAGCCATACGTAACACGCTGCATTATGTACAATACGTATACGGGGACAAATGCTGAAAACGTTGTACGATACCACATCCAAGTACTAGTGCTTGTCGGATCCAATCGACCTAACTGATTCCTTTTAAACTGACTGCATAAGTCAGTGATGACAAATGGTCAAGTGACGACGAGCATTAGAGCATAATTTTCTTTTGAAGACGCTTGTGTCTGTCCAGTGCTGCACAATTGTTTTGCACGACTATGCAGGTGACGCTGTAAAATGTGTTACCAAGGGAAGACGTAAACTTCCACAAAGAGCGAGTGTGTATGTTTCTGCATTGAGCAATTAAATTGCGCACTGTGCCCCACAAGCTATGGACCCAGCATGCCGTGGACCCATTCACACACATGCAAATAGAAGAGTGCCAAGGAAGTAGAATGCCTGAATATCTAGACAGAACACGTTGCTTGGAACACACGTGCTTAAGCCTGTCCGACAAAAACCTCTTTGACATCCCCACTCAGTGGGATGCATGCAATGGCCACGACAGAGAGGCCCACGGCATCAAGCGTTTTGCGCGAAATGTCACGGCCTGCACAGCTACAGGCCGTGGCAACAAGCAGTTGAGTTAAGAACAGTCACCTGTCCGTGCAGCACGAAGCGCGCGCCCGCTGTTGCTTCAGCCTGCAGCTGCTCGTGCCGGAAAGGAGCCACGCTGGGTGCAGCAGGCCGGAGCAGTTCTAGCAAGCTCTGGCCAAGGATGGCATCACGAGGGAAGCCTGTGGGGGGTCGAGCTTAAGGAACTTTGTACCAAGGAAAAGAGGTGAGGGTTGTTGAATGGGGAGGTATTTGCAGAGGGGCATTCTCTGACAAACTGCTGCAGGTCAAGGAAGAGATGTACGACTGTGAAGCCCGCAGAGGGGCATGGTCCAAGGAATCTTTGTACAAAGAGACAGAGGTAAGGATTGTGTGGCGAGGGAATTTGCAACGAGGGCACAAACAAGGGAATATGGCGCCGTGCTTTGGAAGGGGCTCTGTCCAAGGAAAAGCTGCCAACAAGGAAATGCAGGAATACGGAGAACAAAAGTGTTGAGAGCTTGTTGCGGAGATTATGCTGCAAGGATTGAATTGCAGGGAAGGCAGACTGAGTTTCTGTGAGCAAGATGCAAGCGCGGGAACCTGTTACAGCCTGTCATTTTTATATGAAGCTGGGCGTGCACAAGGCATCTATACAGCAGGGAATCGGGATCAGGCACTCTGAATCAGGCACTCTGAAACAGCAACAGGACGCCCCATTTGTCACCCTTTGTAAAAGGAATCGCAGGACAAGGCTTTGCTGCCAAATCGAAAGCCCTAGAGCAGCGCATGTTCACATCTGTAAAATGGTCACAGAGGCAGTACCACCAAAATAGTCCTTAGAGGCAGTACCACCAAATTTGACCTTCCACCTCATCCACGCAATGCACACTCAATCTCACGCACACACACACTCTCACACACGCAGCACACACAAGCATGCACGCGCAGACACACACGCACAATCCCCCCCACCCACACAAACACACGTGGGCACCGCACCTGCCCACTCCTTCCACGTCTCATCCGCATAAACCACAGGCCAGCTAGGGTGGCCGGTGTCCACAAGAAGCACACACGCATCCGCCATACGCTCCGTGTCGCGGACCTCCTGCTGCTCAAATGCGTCGCACAGGCGTACGTCCTTGCGTAGATTGGAAGGTACTCTGTCTCCCACATTCGCTGCTGCACCTGATGCCTCCCCCTCCCTCCCCTGCCACTTCCCTGCATCAGCCACCGAGTTGCAGCTGTCGCCCCACCACGCCCCGTAACTTTTGCAGGCAGCAGACACAGCCGCGGCCTCGGCCCCCACCCCCCCTTTGTCTTTCAGATGCTGCAGCCGCTTGCCCCTTTTTGAAGCAGCATGCTGTGCATTGCCCCCCTCGTTCTCTGCACTGCTGTTGCTATGAGGCCCCGCTGGCAGCAGCTTGGAAGGGAAGGAGTTGCTGTCTGCAAGTTGATCGCACGCCTGCCGTGCTCGTGACAGGCGTGAGTACAGACCAATGTGGCGCTCCAGGACGCGCACGGCAATCTCCCCAAAGTTGTTGATCATGCGGCACATGCCGGCATCCACCCTGCGGCTCAGGGGACACGGGGTGTGTTTACTCCACAGGTGCGGTGCTGACTTTCCGAATCCGTGTGCTGATTCTCCAGATATCCTAGATTTGACTCCATGTATGCGCATTTACTGACCAAGCTCAAGCTTACTCTCAGCCACTACTTTTGTACCTTATGAGTCAAGCCTTATGAGTCAAGTCTTACCTTATCGAGAATTCAATATTAAGCATCGCTTTCAGCCTTCAACCTCCTTCCTACCAACGACATAAAAGAACCCCCAAAATTAAAAATGTTTACACCATTTCCGATGCAACCACTACAAACTCACATCACTGCAAGTAAAGCCACAGACTCACACATCACAAACCTGAATTCCTTTCTGGCACAACCACAACAAATACACATCACTGCAGGAAAATAAGCTAAATGAAACTCACATTCTTGGCACGTTGTCCACAAAGCAGCAGGACCCCAGCCGCTGCCCGTTGGATGCCAGCAGGGGAGCAGAGCAGTACGTGCGCAAGCCCAAGAGGGTCCAAGGCTGCCCAGAGAACCGCGCATCCTCGAGCAGATCTCCACATGCCTACACGCAACAGGGCATATGGCACAGAAACGTTGCCGCAAGGTGTGTGCTCAAACGGCTTGACGTGCATGTGGTTGAACCCAACATGTTGCTCATCAACCATGAAGGTGTGTGTTGTTGCCGCACCGGTGTGTGCTCAAATGGCTACATGTGCATGTGAACACACCCAAAATGCTGCTCGTCAACCATGCCACAGTCCAAACAATGGGTCGAAGAATTAGCTGGAATGCATGTAGAGTTTGTGTTGCTGCTGGTGATATGTTTAGCTTGTTCTACGCGCGAACAGGAAAAGACTTAATCGCCCTGGCTCGTCTCAATGAGGCATTGTTTGAGGAGTGCCTCTATCGTGCTGGCTGCGTTAATGCTCTACTAGCAGATGTTGATCTTTCATCTGAGGGGAGCCAACGCACAATGGTTTGGGGAGACTTGACCAGCAGGCTCCAGGGGCAAGCAGAAATCTCCCAATCTACCTGACCGCCAGGGTGCCCAACCTGTGTGGGCGCAAAGAGGTTGTGAAGGTTTAAAGATGTTATGAAGGTTTGATTCTTTATGTACCCTTGGGAAGTACACTGCGTGTGTTTGTGTGTGTTTTTGCGTGTGTGTATATGTGTATGTGTGTGTGTTTGTGAATGTGCATGTGTGCGTTTATTTGTACGTGCAGCAATGACCCACCGTATTGCAGAGCCAGCATCGCTTGTTAACGTAGAGTGCAATGGAGGCGTAAGGAGCTCCAAAAACCCTACACACCGCCTCCAACACGGTGTCAAGCTCTTTGCAATGAGGCATCCCTTCCTCAAGGCCAAACAATGAAAACGTCTCGCTCCGGATGTCTTCATTTGGGGGAGGAGCTGAGAGTGTGTGAGCATGAACACGTAATTGTGCGATTGTAATGTATGCTAAATAACTGTATGATTATGTGCGTGCCCGTGTGATGGTGCATGCTGGCGTACGAGTGTATGCATGTAAACGTGCAAGTGAACGTGCATGCACGCGTTTTTGTGTTTGTTTGTGTGTGTATGTGTGTGTGTGTGTGTGTGTGTGTGCGTGTGTGAGTATGTGTGTGTGTATGTGTGTGTGTTTGTGTGTGTGTGTATATGTGCGTGTGTGTATGTGTGTGTGAGTGTGTGTGTGTGTGTGTGTGTGTGTGTGCACGTGCGTGTATGTGTGTGTGTGTGTGCGTGCGTGTGTGCATGTGTGTGCTGTGCGAGAAGCCACCTCGCACCTGGCCCTTTTCTATTGTCATGAATGTGATCCTGAACGTTTTGGCGCGCACTGTCATCAGAAGGGGGTACAGCCTGCTGCAGCTCACAAAGCCTTTCAGGGTTGGCCTTCCAGTCGAAGACCTGCTGCTTCTTCTCCTCCTGCTGTTGTGGGGGGAAGAAACCATGACCGGCCTCCTTGACTTCATTTGGCATGCAGATCCACGCTACCCTCCTCATATCACTTGTTTCCAATCAACACGCAAACACAGTCACGCGAGAAAGGACACCCCATATCCTTCGGTCATCACCGTGGACAGGGAATTCAAAGCACGAGCTCGAAACTACAGGACCTACCTTTTGCAAGCCGTGAGAGGCGCGCTGGGTTGTATATGGCTTGCTTACGCACTGCCCCATTCTCTCATACCATTATTTAATTTATACAGTATTAGTACATTGATTATATGACCAGGTTCGATTGGTAGGGCAATCATGCTGTGTAAGGGATCGCTTCCTGTCCAGCATACCCTCCTGCCCAACACACGGAGTGGGAGGAGGAGAGGGGCCACCACCAGGTCACAACATGTTGTGTAAGTCAGGCAAATTGAGAGAGATCTTCTATCCTGAGTTGCCTGAACTGTCCCCTTTCCATGACGCAGCGGCCCACTCCCGGACCAGATCCAAGAGGTGTGCAGCTGCTCACCTCAAGCAGAGCCCAAGGTAGGCGATCAACCACGCATGTGAAGAAAAGCATTCCACCAACACACACACACACACACACACACACACACACACACACACACACACACACACACACCACACACATAATACCTAGACACATGCACGTACACAGACACACATACCCAAATACATGCACGCACACACGCGTGCACACACACACACATACACACACATACGCATACTCATATACACATAGACACACATACACGTACACGCATACGCAGACACTCGTACGCATTTACACACAAACACACACACACATACACACACATACACACATACATACATGCATACATACACGTACACACATACGCGCGCACGCACATACACATAAAAACACACTCACATTCACACGCACTTACTCACACATACACAAATATACACGCATTGACACACGTACACACACACGCAGACACAACACACAAACACACACACGCAGACACAACACACAAACACACACACGCATGCACACACACAGGCACACACATACATGCACAATACTCGTTACACCAGCATACACATACAAGCGCACGACATACGCATACAAGCATACGCACTGGCGCACACACACACACGCACACACACGCATTCACACACATACATACCAGGTACCACATGTACATTTAACATGTACACACAGGTTGCGTGCCTACCTCGGCGGGACATGCTGGCAGCAGGCCTGCTTGCGGGACTTGCTGCACCCGAATTTAGTTTAGCTGAGACCAGCACATCCCCCGTCTCCAGCCAAGGAGAGGCCTTTGAGGATGATGAGTACACCCTCTTCGCTCCTGGAGGCTTCAATTACGTAGAGATGGCCATCCCCAAAAAGGAGGTCGGGCCGGCTCCAGGTGTGGAAGAGGCAGCACTAAAAGACTAGCTTGTTTTTTTTCTCGCTCTTTGTGCATTGTTATCCTTTTCTCTTTTCTTCTGCCAGGGACACCCATCCATCTCCTCCTCCTTGCAACATTTTTCTCACGTTAACCTCTTAATTCCGTCATAGAATTACTCACATACACACACACGCACACACACAATGCACACATACACACACAATGCACATTCACACATACACACAGAGCGCAGCCCCCTGCGTGTGCGGTTTGATGCCCAAGATGGGGGTGCCAGCCTTTCAGTGGTCGTCAAGGTTGCCAACCAGCTGAAGCCCACTTTCATCCAGGCAAGTGCCCCACTGTAGTACTTTGGTGTTTCTGTTACCTTACTTGCCAGGGGAGAGGTGAGGGAATGAATGATCATAGCTCACTGGTTACCCTTCGGACCCTGCAGCTACTGGCCTGCCTGAAATTCAGGGCCTCGAGTAGATGACTTTGAGAGCACGCAGAAACTCATTTGGCTTCCTCCCCCCTCCTATCAGGAGGCCTGCCACTGTTTACAAGCCTGAACAAATGCTCCAGACAGGCAGTGCTGCCTGAACTACCACTGTGCTGGGTGTACCCACTATTGCATCACTATTTGATCAGCAAGCCTTTGCAAAGGTGGCGGGGAGGTGATTGACACGGTTCTGTACGGGATGCGCAAAACGAAGACACGGGTCTTCTTATTTCGACTAGCTTATTCCACCAAATTCACTCACTTTGGCTCCTCGGCGCGTGCTGCACAGGTTGGAGATATCACAGGGTTTGGAGATCCAGAGGAGGCTGCGAACTTGCTATTGCCCAGGGGGGCCGTGCTGCTGGGCTACTCCAAAGAAGTGGTGGCACTTCGTCCTCGCAAGTCCTCCACGCTAGGCGAAATTCAAGTGCCGCCTAGAACCTACTACCGGTGAGGTTCCAGAGTGCTTGCATAAATGAATGACAAAAGTGAGGGAAGGAGGGCACAGGACGCGTCAGTACACAAAGGATGAGGTGTCTGATGCAATTCAAGGAAAAGTTGATAAAGGAGTTTCTGTGTGCAACAGTCAAAAGCTGACCATGTATGTTCTGATTATATACCAGCAACTTGCGAAGCTTCCTAAAAATATTTGAGGTAACGCATATATTCTGGTCGCATTAATTATTAGGCTTCATTAGCATGACGATGCACTTGCTGACCTTTGCTATTTGTTTGTTACTTCGTTGAACGATGCATACGCGTGCAAGGGAAGTCAGCTTGCTTGCTTATACTTAGGAAGGCAATACAGGAGCTGGGGTTTCAGGGACATTAAATTTGTTGCTTGAAATTCAACAGGTTGTGGTGGAGAGTTTGACGGTACTGGTAATCTAAACCGTTCCTCGCCCAAAGCCTTCACTGTGCTTGGTTGTTCAAGTAGTAAAGGGCAAATGGAACACAGCAATGAGAATCAGAGCCTTTTTAAGGTATTCAACGACACCTGGGGCTCATCGAGCTGATGCCAATATATAAGCAATCCTTGTTATAGTTTACTTGATAAGAAATCTGCCCTTTGCACTCTCAGCTACGCTCTCTAAATCCAGGTAGCAATTTAATAAATTAGATTGGGTCCTCTGCTTCGCATGCAAGCATTTGTGATGCCCATCATCATTCATACACGCTTTTATAAAAATGTTCTCGCGGCCTAGATGATGCAACTGGTATGGCGCTGCGTGCAGGCCTACAATTTATAAAGAAACTGAGCGCTCATCACAGGCATGCATCTGCACACGTAGAAACTAGGTGCAGTTCCAAAACAACACCTTCCTTTCTTGGTTGGGTCTGGTTGCTATGGCACACAACAATCCCCATCATTATCCACAGTGAGAACTTGAAACTGCCTGCTTTGAGCGGGTGGGTTTGCCTGGTTCCACACATACTCAGCCTTCTTGCTTAACCATGCTCTGGCCTTCTTGCTCTCACTACCAGAAGGAGCTTATGCTTTTCGAGGTGAAATAGGATTAAAAATCATGTACGTCCACAAGTCTCATGCAGTGTTCAATTAAGTTTATGACCTGTGAAGGTGTGTATTTTTGACGTGATTTTCACGCCTCTCTCCCCTCTGTGTGTGACACTGCAGATACGAGTTCAATGCCCCTAATGGCGAGCATGTCTTCATGTCTGCCGCAGCAGCAAAGGGCAGAGTGTATGTGTGCGGAGGTTCAACCGTTTCCCAGGACAAATGGGAGCAGCAGTCTATCAAGCAGTCACTTATAGAGGGAGTGAAATCATTTAGGCTGAAAGAGGCTACTCCACCGGTTGCCTAATCATTTTAATCATGTCATCTTATCAATTTCTGACCCTCCTCCGTACCTTGCTGAGTTCTTTTGTTCTTAAAGGTATCTCTCCCTTGCGGCTTAGCGCTGTCTTGTCGTTGATGTTTGCGCACCAATTCACCTACACGCCTTGATTAGGTCGCACGTCTTCTAGCAGCTCTTGTTGTACAGCAACCACAAATTCCGGACAGACCAGATTATTTCGACTTTACGTGACACTTGGAACTTCGACTTCTCATCTGACTTGGCCTAGAAGCAAGTGGTTGCAAGCCTTGCCTGGGCAAACAGCAACTGCCACCCAGCACCATGAAAACCATTCCCGAGGGTAAACACTTGACAGACAGGCCAGACATGCTAATTAAATATTTATATCATAGACAAATGTCACTTGTTGCAAAGGAGTGTTTGTGCTGGCAGGAGTGTTGCATGTAGGTAAATCAATCCTTGCGCCTGTGGATGTGTCAATGCAAGCACACAAGGTAAGGTAAGGTTACATCGCTATATATGCCTCAGGGGCATCTGAGCAGAGGTTGGAAGAAAGCCTGGTTGTGTCATTGCAAGCACACGAGCACTTGCGTTCAAACCAGTCAATTAGTGATGCATTGAATGTCAGATCGATGTCAAGTAGCACAAAGAAAGCGGTGGAAGAGTTTCATCACACTATTACCAAAGCAGGGCCATTTCCCTTAAGGGGTAAGGGGTAAGGGTTACACAGCTATATCCGCCAGCGAGGGCAGTTGAGCTATAGCAAAAAAAAGGCAGCTTCAAGAAGAGAAGGAGGCCAGACTGAACAAGACACCAGAAAAAGAGACAAGGTCAGTGATC
>Ga0307963_1000645_pt1 | contig 24315 bp, 26 predicted proteins | sample OrgLakmetagen594_FD_201829 | JGI IMG/M metagenome (GOLD analysis project Ga0307963, IMG submission 201829) | Saline water microbial communities from Organic Lake, Antarctica - #594 | ecosystem: Environmental > Aquatic > Non-marine Saline and Alkaline > Saline | place: Antarctica: Organic Lake... | reverse complement strand
TAGCACAGCTTGCGCTGTGCTAACCATCCTTTTTATGCTTGTGCCTTAGATAGTTGGCAGCTTAGTTTTAAGCCCTTGCTCTCCTTGACTTCAGCAACTTGCTGCCCTTGGCCTGTTCCTTCCTGTCCTGTGTGGTTCCAGTGTGTCTGTTTCTCCTGCCCCTTTTCTCCTACCCCTTTTTGTATGGCAAGCTCAGTTTTTTGTTGGCAGGTATGGGTGTCAACGGCCCAGATGCTTTTCTCGTTTCTCTGCTAGGAGGGCTCTTTTAGCCAGTTCAGTGCCTCTTTTGGTATTGGGCACAAGTGTAAAAATCCCCCTCCAGCAGTTCGGTGGATACGAGCCGGAATAGAACCCACCTTGTTGATCATGGGACTTTTGCGGCAACTCGTCGTCTAAGAACCCAATTGATGCCTCATCATTCCTTTGGCTAGTTGCAAAACGTGACGCAGATTCGACGACTGGATTGAGGGAGCTTTGCGTGCTACCAGTGGCCTGCATGTTTGTATGAACGTATTTGCCTGAACAGTATCACGCATGAACAAAAAGGATAAGCCCACATAATAACCAAGTCTTAGCAAATTTGGAGACTTGTAGGCTCAGCTAGAAGCCGGTTTCTGATAAGGATCACCGGAAAGGGCACCTCCCTCCCTCCCTCCATGAGTTGCAGCCTTGTTTTACTTGGTTCGTCTCAAGCCATTTACGATGCTCTCACAAAACAACTTAGCCATAGATTTGAAGAATGCAAGGTTGGATCATTGGGGTGTCATGATTGCAGAAAAAGTGTTTGAGCGCGGAGTAATTGTGGAGTTTGCAAGAGGACGAAGGGCGCACACGTACCTTTGAAATAGACCTGAGCAGTGCTACTGTCCGTGAGCTCTCATCAGGCTTGGTTAACGAAATCTGTTGTAGTGCATTTTCAGACCTGCAAATAAAAATGGCATTGGTAGTGAGAGAAGCACAACAAGTCGCACAAGATGAGTGCCTTGCTGCGTTATTAGTGTTCAATGGGTTACTGATGTTTGTTTCATCCACATCTACATTTTTTTGTATAGCTGCACAATTATAAAAAAAGACACCTGTTGAGGATTCTCCGGGGGTGAGTTTACCTATCAAGCCACAATTTGCAATGGGAGAAAACCACAATTTGCAATGGGAGAATCAACTCCACAGCCATGTGTCCACAGTAATACACCCATTTGCATTGTGTAAGCGCAATCACACACGCACATGATGAGAGAGCCCTTTTTGTACTGATTATCTGACACAGATCTGCGCATGCGGCGCCCTCTGTATGAGCAAAAGCTTGCGCTTTTTGTTGACATTGACATGACATCATCTTGGGTTCGTCCATCTGAGATGATGTAGCTGTCGCTGGAAATAAAGCAGGTTTTTTTCTTGCTGCTCCTGTGCACAAAATAACAATGCAAGAGAAGTTTGGCAACTTAAGGTATGGCAATGCCCCCATTACAAATATATTTTTCACCAGTCAGTGGGGGAATGCAATACAGGTCATTGTTACAAAGGAAAACAAATTGACCTACCACCTACAACAGGAGAACATGTTCAAGTAGTCGCAGTAGCACTGAAGATTATAGTCAAGTATCTGTGTTCCACGTCACCTTTGCTGTTTCTGTTTCGGACTCCCGTTACTATCATTCCTATGGGCGCCTGCTGAGCGGCCAAAGTGCACGCCTACAATGCATGGCAATGAAAGAGAGAAGAGCCTCATCAATTTTGGTCGTCACTGAAACGGAGGGTGGGCTGCCAATGCAGGGAAAAAGGCAAGTACAAGCGTACAAGGCAAGGGAAGTCGGCAAGTACATGCGTACAAGGCAAGGGAACAAGGCAAGTAGGCAAGTACACGCATACAAGGCAAGGCAAGTAGGCAAGTACAAGCATACAAGGCAAGGCAAGTAGGAAAGTACAAGCATACAAGGCAAGGCAAGTAGGCAAGTACAAGCGTACAAGGCAAGTATAAGGGTACGAGGTATAGGTTGCCAACTCTTCGTAGACCGCTGAACGCCTTGCAGGCAATCACTCAAGGCATAGCACAAACACTAGCAGTATCGCTGCATGTGTTGTGTTGGAAGCCCTGGACAGCCGGCAGCGAGTTGCAAAGTTGTGGGGACAGCACAACGTGCTTAGATGAAAGGATTGCTAGGCCCAGTTCCTCTTCCTATTTTATACATAGAATTGCATCTATTTGACATACCAATACATTTTAGTTATGTATACACGCTGCACCTATTTGAAATATACATATGCTGCACCTGTTTGAGACACACATAAACAATATGCACTACATACCATAAATGACCGTATTTTTGAAATAGTGCCCTGCTCATGTTACCATATACCTACCCATATAATATCTATGTATGTGTTTTGGTCAACTGTATTCTTGAAATAGTGCTTTGCGCATGTTACCATATACCTGCGTATATAATATTTATGTATGTGTTTGGTTTTGGTCAACCCTACTTACTGCCTTCAGCCTTTCAAAAGAGCCCCTTCTACGAGCAATGGTTCAAGACTGCAATCAGCAGAAAGCAATTCAAGCAGTCCAAAGAGAAATTATGTGAGCTTTACCCTCAAAGACCCTTCATTCAAGCTTAATTTTTACGCTTCCTTTCCTTTTTAAGAAAGGACTTAGCAGATCTGGTCCGGTCGCTGCAGTCCCCTCAACCGTATGGCCTTCCCTCTGGAAAATAGAGTCCTGCACAGTTGAAATCAGAGGTGCCAGTGGATGTTTTTACTCTCTTCTTGCTTCAGGGAGCTCCAGGTAATATGTAATTAGCACATTCATGCGCCACATACCTATGTAACACGCAAAGTGTGCAACAGTTCCAATGTGTTTACAAAAGCAGTGTCTGATCATTGACCGTGCACTGCATGGACAAGTGCGCTTACCCGCGTTCAAGTGTGCGTGTGTATGTGTATGTGTATGTGAATGTGACTGTATATTCGTGTGTGTGTGTCCTGTGGCCAATGACGTGTGTATTAGTACTCATTAACACCATCTGGATCTCACCTGCTGGGTTCCTAATGGTGAAGCTGGATATACCAGTTAAGGATAAGCGGTTGGCAAGCTCACGCTCCTCCTCATGCCATGTTCCTGGGCCTGAGTATAAGATGCAGCAGCAGCAGCAGCACTGCCGGCAGCATCACCAGCAGAAGCAGCAGTGCTGAGACTGGCAGGTAGGCTATCAGCTGGGCTGTCAGGTTCAGAGGGCGTGTTTGCGCTCCTCTTCATGCCATGCTCCTGGGCATTTGTCTGAGATGGAGCAGCAGGAGCAGCAGCGCCAACGACGGCATCACAAGCAGAAGCAGCATTGCTGCGCCTGGCAGCTAGGATGTCAGCTGCGATGTCAGGTTCAGAGAGCGGACTTGGACAGGTATTGCTGCGGCTCATGCAATCTGTATGGAAAAACACACAGGGGAGGAGGTCACGGTTATTTGCAACGCCTGTGCAAGACCTTTTGCTTACATACCTTCCCTGCACAGTCTACTCTAAGCGAAGCACTCAAAGCGGGTTGTGATGTTGGTTGCTTTTACGTATGAGGCTCTCAGTTTCCAAAGCAATGCATGGGCCCTAGACACCCTGCACTTTATAGTTCCAACTTGATCATATACAGATCTGAAGTCAAAACAAAGTCCATACGCCGATGATGCTGCCTTAATTGCTCTCTCTCTCTCTCTCTCTCTCTCTCTCTCTCTCTCTCTCTCTCTCTCTCTCTCTCTCCCACTTGATAGATAATGCTCAGCCCTGAGCGATTCACAGGTAAACCGCCACAGCTTCCGCTCAGATGCCCCTGAGGCATATATAGCGACCTTACCTTGGAAACTACAAAGTTCCAAATTGTACTACTTTGAGCCAAGTCTTTCAAACCAATCGGCACAGGTGTTTGAAGTAGCTACAAAGAAGAGCGTCGTGGCAGGCCCTTTTAATTTAAGTGTTTGCATGTTCCATGTCACAATATTAGCATACTTCCTCAAGGTTTGAGAAAGGAAAGTTAATAACCCATCTACTCGAAATTTAAGTGTTTGCATGTTCCATGTCACAATATTAGCATACTTCCTCAAGGTTTGAGTAAGGAAAGTTAATAACCCATCTACTTGAACATGAGGCAAACTGTGGCATGCCTTAAACCCTCAAATCGAGCACTTGGCAAGCATATTATTGTGTGACGTTTTGCGCTGTTAGTATAACGAGGCCTAATTTTTGCGAGGAGCCATAACACCTTATTAGAATAATTAATTTGCGAGCAATAAGCTTTTGCAGGTCCTTCAAGCTAATAAAATTGCTGTGCAAATACTAGGTGTTTTACTGGGCTTCCCCCCCTTCTTCTGGGTGCCTCTGGGAGTTTCTGCTTCTGCTGCTTCTGCTGCTGGAGGTTGGCTGCATGCAAGCACACCGTGATGCACCATCAAGGGTTTGTACCTGAGTCGCAGCAGCTCTGCACTCATGCTTGTTTTTTGGAGATGCTTGAACCCTTATTGGAGGCTGTGCATGGGTCTGCCGAAGTCCAAATGGGGCCTGCCATTTGGCAGCTGCAGCAGGTGCAGCAGGTGCTTGCAAGCTTGCTCAGAAGGTCAGCCTCAGAGGCTCCCAAGGCGGAGCCACGTCCGCTTCTTACGGTACAACCCGGCCATAATGGTGATCATCTTTAACTACACTTGTATTTCACAGATGAAACTGACTGATAAAAGCTACGGCCTACTTCCTACCTGATTGGCCTGCTGGTTCTGCCCCTCTGCTGTCTCTTCCATCCACAAGACTATCCACATCAACTTCAATTGAAATGGACCCTTTCCAAGGCATGCAAAGACACAAATAGAGCAAAGTTGTCGGCAAAGTCTGGCTGAGCCTTGCGGGCTTCCTAGAGCGAGACAGCACATTCACACACAAGCACATACAAACTCATACACAGTGTGACAGTTTATGTGGATTCAGTGTGACAGTGTGTGAGAGTGTGTGAGATTCAGTGTGACAGTGTTCGCAAGCAAGCACAGTGTGAAAGTGTATATAGATTCAGTGTGAAATTGATTGAAGCCAGTGCATGCACCACCACAGCCACTATTGCAAATCCCACATGCCACATGCCTAAAATAATCACGGCTCTTCAATTGAGATGCGCGCAAGAAATGTGCGGAAAATCAAATCCTACCCAAATGTGCAGCCAGGAGGGTGTTAATTTTAATTTTTAGAAGGCACATATACTTTTTGGGGTGGGCACCCCGGAGGGACCACCCACCCCCCAAACCCCCCTTCCAGTGCCCCCACCCAGACAAAAAGGGTACCAATCTGCTCCTTTTTAATTTCTGCATCTATCTGCATATCATCAAGACCTGAAACCGAAGTGTTGCAGAGTTTTGGGGCAAAAACTGAGATATGGACGCCCATGCACACATGACCTTCCAGGCACCCACAACTGGCTTGCACAGCCTCACATTGCTTCCATTTTTTCAAAATTCCACTGTCGCATGCTGGCACAACCCTGGAAGTTCGAAGTAAATTGCTCTTTTATCCAATTTGCTCAAAGAGGGTGCCAATTGACTGGGCTGGAGCTGAGGATTCCGACGGTGTGTTTGAAAATCCGTGGGAGTGGCCCAGAAAGACTGGAGCCCCCCCCTAAAACTAAAACTCCACCAGGGGACCCCCCAACCCCCCCCCCCTCCCCTCAACCCGTATATACACCAATTGATAGCTCTTAACGTCAGGAATCTGATTACCGTACAGGCGGTATATCACTGCGTACCACGAACGTATCTGACCCCCTCGCGGAGTGTCGGGAGCAATTTAAATAACTAAGTTACAAGGGCCTCGCGGAGCTGGCATTGGGGTTACATATTAAATTCAAGCATGAACGGGGACAGGCCGGGAAAGCCTCCCAAGCCACCCCTTGAGGCCCCCAAGGGGGATAAACAGCTTGGGAGGCCGGCCCTCTTTGGGGAGGACACCAAGAGGAAGGGCGTTTTCAATCCCTTCACATGCACATGCACGCACACGTACGCGCGCACACACGTACCTGCACGCACACATGTACGCGCACACACACACGCACAAGTACACAGCGCAAGCAAACACGTACGTACACAACCGTATACACACGCATGCTCGTACACAACGCACGCACACACGTACGCGCACGCACACACACATACGCGCACGCATGCACGCATGCACACATGCGCACGCACGCACACGTACCCGCACGCACACACACACGTACCTGCACGCACACACACATATGCTCACGCACCCGCGTACATACACACGTGCGCATACAAACGTACGCGCGCACACACACATGCACGAACATGTACACAACGCATGCACAAACGTACGTACACAACTGTATACACACACATGCATGTACACAACGCACGCACACACACGCACGTACGCACACACACATGCGCACGCACGCACACGTACGTGCGCACACACGCACGTGCAGCTTTGAGTGCCAAAGGCCCTCGCATAGGCCGCATTGGGGTAAATAATTAGATTATGTGCCCCTCACATAGTTTGCATTGGGGTTTTATTAAATGGTCAAAAATCACATTGGTTATGCGTTTTTACAGTATACTTTTTGATCCATTTGACACTTGCCGCTCAAAAGTATGTCTTCTACACCTTCCTGTCTCACCTCTTATAAATTGGGCACTTCCTTTGCTCCCTACATTCTGCATGTTTTTGGCATTGATAAATAGTTGTATTGGTTGGTTATGGTAGCTGAACCTGGTTTTGCCCTGAAAAAGACCAATTTGGGGTCTTTTAAGCTTTAAGCAGGCCTAGCTCCCTAGCCATTCATATTTTGGTATTAAAAATTGGGTCAAGCGTATTCAACTCTTCAAGAGCTGCAAAATGACCCCATATGAATTAATTCTGAGTGAGTCCATTTTCCCTTATATACGGTACATACGAAAGTACGGCGTATATCCAGTATATGGAGCTTTCAGTATATCCAGTATATGGAAATCTCAGTATGGTTTGGGCCAAACCTATATACACTACTTGGGTGTCACCGCAGTGCACATTGCATTGTGGTTAAGCACGCCTGACACATTGATAAGTATCTGCATCGTGCATTGTGGTTAAGCACGCCTTACACATTGATAAGTGTCTGCATCATTTACACCTTCAAGGCACAGCAAAATCAAAGAAGGCAAAGACCAGCAACACTTATGGCTTTGGCCAAGGTCAGCTGTCCAGGGGCAGCCCCCTTCTTTAGAAGCGGTGAGTTTTAAACACCTTTCAAGGCAGAACAAAATCAAGAAGGATGCAAAAGCCGGCAGCATTTCACATGGCTGTGTTCCAGGAGCAGCCCCCATAGGTAGCAGAGAACCTCAAAACCCCCAGAGCTCACACAACTTAGTGTAACTTACTTGCTTCAAACACGCAGCGCTCACACGACTCAGGAAAACTTACTTGCTATCCCACAGAGTCCTGAAGACCTCACTCTCTAGGTGGGATCCCAAGAGTGGGGTCAAAAACGAGTGGAACAGAGCGCTGTTTTGCCTCTCACTGGAAAAGTCACCAGCCCTGGGAGGGCTGAGGTGCATGCTTTTAAATTGCAGGGCTCTACTGAGGTGCTGCGCGGATGCCTCATCTGTGCCAAGGGAGCTCCAGAGCAGTTCTTGGGCATCACTGTAAAGAACAACGTGTGGAAACTGAAAAATTATATCATTCCTTGGGCGTTACTGCAAAACACTTCGATCAGTCGTCACTCGCTAAATTAGGAGCAGCTCTTTTGGAACTTCACTGAATAAGGGGTGGGGGAATCAGCAGTAACCCTAAGTCGAAGCCGATGCAAGGGGAAAGAGGCCCCCCCTGAAATGGGGGTCTGCTTTAGGAAATCGGAGCCGGCTCCCCTGACTGCACCATTCCCAAATATTTCACTTCAGATATTTTCTATGAAGCCCAATGCATCTCACGATCCAAAACATAAGGAACATGTGGGGCTGATGGGTGTGTGGTGGGGTGCAAAAGGCAGATGAAGGGGATACCCTAGTTTAGGAGGATTGTCAAATCTGCCCAAATTTTGGCTTATGAGTGTTTAGGCTACGTCCAGGCATGATTACATGAGTACCAAGTGTCCTGCACCATCAGATGGGCAGGAGAGGGAAGTAGATATTGTGTAAATAGGCAGATTCGAAATTTAGCAAAGTTAATATTCCCGACTTTTGTGGTTCAAACCCTTAATCCTTTTCAAAGGAAGCACAAGAGGCGTGCCGCTAGCAACGCTGAAAAATTGGTGGAGCCCACGCTCTGTGCAACGCGTGCGTGCATGTGTGTGTATGTGCGTGTGCGTGCGTGTGTGTGCACGTGTGCGTGCGTGTATGTGTATGTATGTGTGTCTATATCAGGCTTGTCGAGATACGCCGTATTTCAGCTTTCTTGACCGTAATTACGGTACCGTAATACGCCGTACAATACGGTGCAAGTACGATCTGTTTGAAAAGACGGTGTCCGACCGTACAGTACGGTGCCACCGTACAGCACGATGTTGATTGTAATTTGGCCGTTTGGCTCCAATTTTGACCCAAAACATTCCTTGTCTTTTTGCAACAATTAGTTATGAATAAAACACAAATTATTAACCAGGAATCAAGTACTGCGTCCGACTTTGAATTTCCATGCAAGCCACTGCTGGGCCCTTCCCCGAGCTGATGTAGCTCCAACCCAGCATCAGGGTCGTTCAGGGACGCATTGTGTGGCGTCAGCTCATAAGGGGAGCATGCTGGAGGTGGAAATGGGAGGTGTTTGGGGCGGAGAGGCCATTCTGAGGCCATTTTTGCACTGGCAGTGCCAGCTTGGCACCGTACCGTACTCCGTACCGTATTTTACCGTAATTACGGTAAAGTACAGTGTGACAATTACGGTAGTACGCCGTAATTTAACAAGTACGGTGCGTACCGTACAGACCGTAACCGTACCGTACCGTACAACTCGACAAGCCTGATAACAGTGCAGTTACCCTCTTACTCTTAATACAACCCCTGCTTTTTTTCCGTACGCCAATCGTGCTCTGTAACAATGCAGTCAGCCTCTAAGCTTTCAATATATCTCTTGCTTGAAAGGGTCAGATGGGATAACCAAATCATGGATCTCCCTTTCTCTAGCCTCTCTGCACTCTTCGCTCCTCACGTCATCATTCTTGATGCAATTGAGCCTCCTATCTCTGCACTATTCACTCCTCACGTCATTGATTGTGTTCTGAACGAATGCAGGAGCCCTCATGGACTCCCTTTCTCTGACGAGTAGGGTAGTAGGGAACTCAACTTCTGTGTGAGTGAGCTATGAGTAGGGTTGGCCAGAACCATATATATACGGTTTGTATACGGTGTTTTTGGCAGGGAAATCACCAGCTATACGGTCATATACGGGATATATATACAAATCTGGCCAACTCTAGCTATGAGCGCCTGGACGATGCAGGCACTGCTGTGATCAGGTGCAGCTGTAAGCTTGTGAGTGGTATAGGCACTGCTGTGATCAGGTGCAGCTGTAAGCTTGTGAGCGATGCAGGCACAGCTGTGACGCAGGCACAGTTGTGAGTGAGTCAGTGGTGCAGGCACAGCTGTGACGCAGGCGCAGCTGTGAGTGTGTCAGTGGTGTAGGCACAGCTGTGACGCAGGCGCAGCTGTGAGTGTGTCAGTGGTGTAGGCACAGCTGTGACGCAGGCGCAGCTGTGAGTGTGTCAGTGGTGCAGGCACAGCTTTGAATGCGTCAGGAGCGCAGGCACTGCTGTGACGCAGGCACAGTTTTGAGTGTGTCAATAGTGCAGGCACAGCTGTGACGCAGACGCAGCTGTGAGTGCGTCAGTGGTGCAGGCACTGCTGTGACGCAGGCGCAGCTGTGAGTGTGTCAGTGGTGTAGGCACTACTGTGACGCAGGCACAGCTTTGAGCTTGTGAGCGATTTAGGCAGAGGTATGAGCAATGCAGTCAGAGCTGTGAGCTTGCGAGCGATATAGGCACAGCTATGTGAGCACAAACAGGCATACATGTGAGTTGTATACACCATTGCATGGCTGCAGTCAGCACTTCTGCTTCATGTTGTGCGTACGTCTTTTTCCTGTCAAATTGTAACGAATGTGTGCGTCAAACGCAATGTAGCACAGCAACGCTGCTGTGTCAACAAATGCGCGTCAAACACAATGTAGTACAGCAGCGCTGCTGTGGTATATCTGTGCTTTCGGCAAAGTTGTCTACAATGTGGGAGAGTGGGTTGGCGCCTTTACTTATTTTTTAGCTGTGCCGTGCATAAACTATAGCAACTCAATCCGTTATCTAAAAGGCTGTTGCTGTATCAAGATGGGCTTGTTTAGGTTTGCTGCTGAATATACTTGTTTCACGTCTTACTTTGAGCCTCAGGCTCGCCATTCACTTTACAAGAGACCCAATGTCGACCAGTTGTCGTTCTTTGACTGATTCCATTAATATTTGTTATTGCTTTTGCCGTCCTTTTTACTACAATTTTTTGAATTTGTGTAGAGAAGAGTTTGGTGCTGGTATTTATTTTGCCTGACCAAGTTGACCGAGTGCCTGAATGACTCCATTCTCTTTATATGTACACGTCTGCTTCTTATGCAACTGTACATATATTGCTCTATATTAGGAGTTTTGCAAGCAGTCGCCGTTTTTGTTTACAGATGAAATTGGCAATTGTGCGAGCATTGTTGCCAGTTTACTCGAGTGCTTTTAGCAAAACCATTCCTAATACAGCTCACTTCCGACCTTGCAAGTTGCAGATTCGCGGCACATACACATCACCGGGTGGATGGGTAAGGGACCGATACTAATAATTAATAGCTCCAAACGCATTTTCTCGATACATGGTTTTCATGCCGTGTTGTACTAAATCACTGTCACTGCAAAGTATAAGATAATAGACTCAGCACAACTGTCAGATCAAATTACCGTCACTGCTAAGTATAAGACTCGTCACATCTACTAATGATTGCGCCTTTGGACCAAGAAAGGCCTCCAAGGTGGGAAAACCATCCAGCAGAGAAGTGAGTTTGCATCGCTGTGCCTAATGCTTCTACCAGTTCTCTGGCTCATGCCCTTACAAAGGGTCTATAAAGGGGTAACCGGCAGCCACATGTGTTGGGCTGATAGGCATTGCTGGGTCAGCCAGGGTAAAGTAAACGTAAGGTTGTATAAAAAGAACTGGTCCCAGCCAGTGCCATATTGTTCTCTAAGGAAATTGATAAGTCAGAGGTGAGGAATGAATGATGAAAGGCAAAACCTGCGATAATAATAGAGCCTGATGGTGATGAGCCACAACAACCAGTTCAGGCGTGTTAATTGAATACCAGAATGTATAATCCAAGGGGAGGAAGGGAGCGCCACATTAGAGACCCATGCTGTTCATGCAAACAAATTGGAAGCTGAGATCAAATTTAGCATTTGACTTACTACAACAGTGCACCAGCATGTACGTTCTAAGAAAAGCACAGAAAAGTGTTGGAAGGAAAACCCTTCGCCTTAAGTTGTTAGGTTGTTTGAGCCACGGTTTTGGCTCCGCTGGGACGAGGGCCTCCGCTGGGACGAGGGCCTCCATCTCACGATTTTGGCTTGCCTTTACATTTTTCCTTATTATTTTTGCCCTTGCGCTCTCTGCACCTGTTTGTGTCTACTTGTGCCACTCATCTTTGTTTGGCTCCCACACTGCTGCTCCTTCCCAAAGCTGGGACCAATGACTCAGACAGACCTCTCGGCCTCATTGTGGTTGTTACACATTCATATGACTAAACGAACAAACAGAATCGGAGACCTTACAATCCCCATTGGTGAAAATCATCAGTGTACATGTGTACATTTAAGGCAAGTGGGTCAGGAAAGTCATGGTACACATCAAAAGAGGATCAAAAGCTATTTGCGACGGGCATTTGATGAACGCGTGTTTGACCTGCATCCCGTTTGCTGAACGCGTGTTTGACATGATACCCGTAAACGAGGGTAAAGAAGAAGCCATCGGTATTTCCGGCATTCGAAGAGGGTTGGTAGAACGAGCGGTCCGAAATCAACAAAACCCTAATTACCATCATCTCTTCTCATATTATGATATTATATTTGACTAATGATCAATCTTAATTAGAAGAATCGGACATGCGAGTTTGTAGCATAGTAAGGCTGCCATCCTGGCATCAAAAGGACGTAGAGATCCTGCACCACGGCCTTGCATCTCCTTTAAGAAGAGTGGCTAAGTAGGTTTCTTATTCAACAATCCCCTACATACCTTGGTGCTCGCTTGTCAGGGTGCTCGCTTGTCAGCAACCAAGGTGCTCGCTTGTCAGCAACCATTTCTGTCCAAGTGGCTAGGAAAGAATGTGCTCAAACAGAACCAAGCACCTATTCGTGCAGGTAGATTTCTCTTTCATAACCATTCAACTCAAAGGAGTGAACTCGTTAGCGGCTTCCAGCCACTTGAAAAGTCATGTAAAATCCGTCACAAATTGGCTCGCATGCTTAGTCATGTGCTTGCAGACCCTGCCTGCAAAGAATAAACTCCCTCGTTTGCAATTTGCAATGCATGACAGGCTTGCACAATAAATGCGGAAAGCCCTCACAGTGCTCGGGGGGGCGGGAGCGCTCCTCTTCACCACTCCTCCTTTCAACAGTCGGCCCTCCCTTCATGATCCCATTCCGTCCACTGCCGCGTTTCCATTAAGGCACATTGGCAGCACAGACTTAGTTCCACCAAAAAGCAATCCAGGTGCGCAGCACGGCATGTACGTGTTTTCAAGACTTACTTTGCAGTCAGGCGACTGCTGCATTTTCATACCTCTCCTTTTTCCTGGTTCACACAAATTGCACTTAATTGTAGCTTGCCATTTCATCTTAAATCATATTTCGGCTCATTAAAAAAGCACTCGCCGCATTACCATCCCTATTTTGGTGGGCGCAGGCGTGCGTGTGTTCCCAAATGTGTTGTCAAACCAGGACTCGTCACGGCTTTTGGCCGAATTACAGCCTATAAAGAAAACCTATGGGATCAGCTTTATAGGTGAGATGTGCTGGTGAAGCTCTTGGAACTCTGACTCTAAACATGTGCTCATTTGTTGGGTGGTGTGCGTATGTAGGAGCAAGGGAATCCGCTCTCTACAAGTGGCAACATTCTCTGCTTCCGAAGCCGCAACCCCCAATTAATATGATGAGAATCACAGGTACGCATGGCTTACCTCCTCTTTTCCATTGTTGCCCAACAGCCTTGAGGCGTTTGCTAGCTAAACAACGACACATTTCAGTTACCTATTTCGTAACCGAAGGGCACCAGGGCAGCAAAACAGTTATTGAAAAGGTCGTGAATTTTTATTTTTACCATGCTTCATGCTGCCAATGATAAGGCACACCCACCTCTTCTTTACTGTCCATTCTTCAGGACGGCCAGAGTCAGAGCAGCAACACTTACCCCCGTGGCGGTATGGCGATGTGCGTGGGTAGGAGGTGCAAACAATGTCGGTACCGTACAGACTTTATATCACCGCGCAAAAATATTGTTTTTTGCCCTGCGGGGTGGCTGCGCGCACGAAAAATATCTATTTATTTTGGGGGTGCGGGATTGAAAAACGGGGATTTGTGGCGTATTTTGGAGCCTGTCAGGCAAAAATCCCTGTGCGGGGTTGGTGTAAGTTAAATATTTCCAGGGTGCGGGGTTGATGCGGGAGTGTGAAACTAAAATATTTTTTTGGGGCTGCGGACTGAACCCAAGTCTGTACGGTATGTTGATACGCGTGCGATTTCAACTCTGTATGACGTGATGTGTGAGTTGAGGTTAACGTTCTAGCAGTTGGTGCACTACCTGCCTGAAATCAGCTGGTTGCCTTGCCGTCTCTGCATAATTTCGATGTGATATAAACTGGCATACAACCAAGGTAAAGAAAGGGCTTTTAGGTATAAAGCTTCCGTTGCCCTTCACTGCCATCCTTGTTATGAATTTTCCACGGCAGCACAGTTATAATTTAACTCAACCCTCCTTAGACCACTGCTATGTTCTCGTCATAATTATCATCTGTGTACTATGAAAGTCTAAGTGCGGACCTGTATAATAAAAACCTCCCACCACGTCACAAGCTTGAAGCAAATCAACGGAAGAAATCAAATGGCTTCGCTAATAGTGTAAAAACACCCAGCATGATTAAGGGGTGGTTTACACACACTTGTAGGGTTGGCCAGAACCATATATATATATATATATATGTATATACGGTGCATATACGGAATTTTTTGCAGGGAATCAACCAAATATACGGTCATATACGGTGTATATATACGGTTTTGGCCAACCCTACACACTTGTAACTGCCGGCTACATACCCGCCCCATGCATTCTCAGGAGTTTGACGAGGCATCCCTCCCTCCACAGCTATCTGCTCTGGTGGCCAAAGTGCGGTCGATGCCGGGGCTCAAGCTAGGGAAGCTTCGAGATGTCACTATTAATTATCGGCATTCAGGATTCCTGCGCCTGGTTGAGTATTGAGGGAGGATGAGAGCCTTTTCCTCTTGTCAACTCGCACATGTTTTTGGCCGTAGCGTTAACAAGGTTTCTCTCCTTTTTTTTAATGGTGTGAACGGCCCATAGCATACACACACACACATACACACACACACACACACACACACACACACAACACACACACATACACACACAACGCCGGCAAATCGATAAACAGGCAAAACCTGCCTTTGTATCAGTGTGGCAGTGCAGCACAGCCTCCTGACTGCATTTGCTTTCCTTCTCTCATTCTAAGCAGTGACCAAGCAGGCCCATTCCTGTTGAACCATGGCCCTTATTTGTTCTCACCATGGTTCAATGCCTTATTTGCTTACTTGTTCTCACCATGGCCCTTATTTGTTCTCACCATGGCCCATTGCCTTTTACCATGACACAGGACCCACATGTGGATCCGCATGATGATGGGGAGAACGTGTTCATCATAGGGCTTGACTCAGATACAGTTCTGACCCTGTGCCCTGCCGCAAGGAGGGACCTTTGGCAAAAGCTGTGCACACTCTGGGACGCATTGACGCTCAGGTGTGTAGGCATAAATTATTGTGGGTGTGGTCTGCACAATCTGTGCACACTCTGAGACGCGTGGTGCGAGGTGTGTAGGTATTTGACGTGTTTGGGTATTGCCCGCACAGTTTTCTTCCCTCCCAGGTTTAGGGGAGGGTTGAGGCATGTCTGTTCTCACGAGCCATTTTGGGTTGGCCGCGCCGCCAACGTCTAGCCTCCTGGGTGTGCATAGGGTCTGCAAAGGGGGTGATGCCCACCCAGCGCTGTTGTTTCCCTCCTGATATGGCATGGAGGGTGTCCACAGAGTATTTGGGAGGGGGTGATGCTTACACAGCATTGTCTTTATTTCTCCCAAAATGGTGAGATGCCCAGAATTATAGGCATCTTACCAGATTTGGATTTTTATGTTCTGGTTCTGGTAGGGGGTAAGGGGGCTAGGCCAGCCTCTATTTTGCAGCGCAGATATTTAGGTTATATGTAGGTTATAAAGAAGGTGTCTGTGTTCAAGAAACCGTTACCGCAAACAACTTAATGAAAACCAATAGTTCACGGGCTCCATTACAAGCTTCAGCAATAGTGAAGGATGCTTCAAAATGTACATGATAGAAATAGCAGCTTTCCTCGCGCACTCACAGGGATGAGAGGGAACGGGTACTTCAGGAAGCACAAAACTCTTGGACACCGTGGGACATAGATGTATATGCGCAAGCAGGGTCATTGGTAGGTGTCCTGGCCTTTGGTCTGTTTCTCGCCGTTTGAAGAGGGTTGAAGTATGAATTGCTACAGCTGCTGCACCTCTGAATCATTTGGTGTGCAGAGAGGAAGAGAGTGTGCATGGTGCCCAGCAGGTCCGGCTCGTATGCATACGCTTACTCAATTTAAAATACTTACTCAATTTCACACTCAAAAAAGTCAATATTATTAAGGCCCAAGCTGGAGCACGCTTGGTCGTACCCATGCAAAACCCCCCTCCCTTCCCGGCCAACAGTGCCGACAAGCCTGAGTTAGCCATATATTCTCAAACACTCCACCTTTTGGGGATATGAGAGTTGCGTTGGATAGCTAATTTTTTCCTACATGTCTACAAAGACAACAGACATTATTGCGCATGCACTGCACCAATCCGTGCCCTCAAAAATTCATGGGCCTTGATATATTTATCATCCCGCATTTCTGGTGAGGTTTGAGTCTGAGGTCACAGGGGGCGCGAGGTCACAGGGAGCGCGAGGTCCCCGGCAATACTAAGAAGATGTATGTTTTGGTACAAACAATTGCATCAAAACCCAACGAGGCCACCGCTTGGCCCCTCTCTTTGCGTAAAGCTTGGCTTCACCCCGCAACTCTGGCAACAAAAACCGGGCTAAAACTCGCAGAACGTTTGGAGCGACAGAGATTTCTGACTTTATTTGGCGAAGCCTCCCTCGTGGGGGCGTGAGCCCTAGTGTTATTGACTCCTTCCCACCACGCTTCACACAGGCCTTCCCAGGCTCACCCAGGCCACCCCACGGGCTGAGACTTGAAATTGGCTCCTAACTAAAACTCGTACCGCACCATATGGATTATGGGACCCTGGGGTGCGGTGTGTGATGATGTAGAGCAATTTTTTGTTTTTGACCTCTTCCTCAGGCTTACCACCCAGGGCACCTCCCGGGCTGAGACTCAACATAGGCTCCTAACCAAAACCTTTACTGGGGCAGATAAATTCTGGGACCCTGGCGTGCTGTGTGTAAAGTTTTAGAGACATGTTTAGTCAAATGTTGATGACGCGCGGAAGTTTGCTTGGACGGGACCCTTCAGGAACACGGCCCGTGTTGGCTGGACTGCTCGCGGGGCATGGAGTGCACGGTGCAGGTGCTTGCCACGCACCGTGTGTATTGAAGCAGAGTTCAGACATTGTGACCCGGGCGTCGTGCTCGCACTTGCCCTCTCAACAGACAGGGAACAGCAGCAGCAGCACATCCTCATGCCTGCTTCAGCAAAGGCTGCTCCAGCAAAGTGTCATGCACACCACTGCAGCACACTCTCACACGCATGCGCATGCACACACACCTATAAACAAAGGCGCGCGCGAATACACCCAGACGCGAATATTTTCACACGCACAAACACACAGGCACACAAGCGCTCACACACACACACTCTTGCACGCATACGCGCACACACACACACACACACACACACACACTCACACGCTCACATGCATATGCATGCACACGTTGCGCGCGTGATGGGCTTCGCCAATTTTTCAGCGTCGCTAGCGACGCTCCCACACTTGTCCCTGTGTCCCTTGTGTGAGTGCCTCCTACTCGCAGGCATTCCCAGTACCCCTGCCCCAAATTCGACACTGCAGCATTGTTATAAATTCAAGAAAAGCTTATGTCCTGAAGCAAAGGTTGATCGGTGTAAGTTCAGAATTGCACCTTTCCCCTGCCAAAGTGGGTGCAAACTACGCACCGGGCCCCACGCAGCCCCCCAGAATGCCGAATTTTCATCAATTGTCAATGGTTTGGATATAAAATCAAGTATCTTACATTCAGATGAGGTAGAAGGGGCTTTAAATTGGGTGAGTAGCTTATTGGCACTGTTTGGGGTGGCTTTTGCGTGGGGATGACCGCTTGCGCAAATCCTTACTACAACTTCAGCACCAAAAAAATTGTCAAAAGTGTCCACCACTTGCATATTGGTCCGTATTTTTACCTGCACAATAATGGAACACTCAGCTGTCTAAGAACCGTTTTCTATTAAAATACGTTGCGTCTCAATTCTCAATAAGAACGATAGAAAAGCGGAGGAGGGAACAGTGCAAGGTTGCTCAGTTGTGGTAGCTGTAAACAAGGTGCACAAGCTGGCCTAAAGATGGAGTGTATTTGCGTCAAACTTAAATACGCAGGCAAACATTTCCTAGTTGGAACAAGAGGCTCTTGTTTCAAAGTAACGTGGCCACTTCTTCCCCTTGCAGATTCATTTAAGTGGCGATGCCCGGTGGACTTGGACGCACGGCACGCGTATTGGCACGCCTCCACCTCAATCGACAAATGACAAGCCCCCTATAAATGATACGAGGGATGGCAAATCCATCTCACCATACAGCTTCCATGATTTTTGGGGACAGCCCTCGAGCGTTGTTCTGCGAGGACAGGAGAGGCACAGCGTTGTGCTAGCGTTTGCTGAACCGTCTGATCATGCATAAGCCGCATTTGTGATTTCTGGTGTGGGGTTGTAACATTTTGTTTCAACAGCAAAAATATCGCGTGTTATTTTGGCATAATCATTGTTGAGCAGATATGATCTCGCTGACTGAGCTACACTAATTAGTGCTGGCACGATTCACGCCAGTCGGTCTGCAGGCCGATTAAGCAATTGATCAGTTAAAACTCCCTCAAGTTTCATACGTTACGTGGTAACTCCTACAGAGAAGTGGTACAGAGAAGTACTGAATAGTACTACTGTTTATTACAGGCAAAAGGGCAAGTTCAGAGGTTACAGATTACACTTTATCAATCCAAAAGTGCGACTGCTAGGCTGCGTATGTAAAATCACTGTAAAAATCGTGAGGATTGTTTGTTGTATATCACATTTTGTAGCACCTACAAAAAAAACCGTGGAAAGGGAAAAAAGCACAACGCACTTTACAGCACTGAATAAAACCAGTCGAAAGGGCAAGTTCGATCCAAGCACCATCAGCATAGATGCTTAACTATCATTGGGTTTGGAATACGAAGGTCTTTAGCCTCATTCGTGTTTTGACTGGCTGCCCTCCTAATTTTGTAAGAACTACATGTACATGCACAGAAATGGTGATGAGGGATGTTTTGCCTTTAAAATGCTTGTTAAAAAATGTAATAATCTGCATCAGTGAACTCTGTATTAAGTATTTATAGGCAAAGCCACGGAATACTTTAACGACTGGCAAGTTTCTCAAGACAAGCTCTCGCGTACCTTTCTCTGTGGCACCTTGTATTCTATCATTTTGCCTGGTGTATTATGGCGATATGCAGTCTATATTTCTCGGTTAGAATATTAAACTAAAAATTACCAGTTAAAAAAGATTGCGCCTCACACAGCCAAAGCCAGCACCTCCCGTCTTTTGCAATTGACTCAGCAAAAAATAAGAAATATTCCAGGGGGGTACGTAGAGGGGCGGGAAGAGAGACGGCACTCATTAAACAGGGCTCTTTCCGCCCCTCTACCCCCCTGGAATATTTTTTCATAACCCATTGCGACATCTGCGAACCCACCGCGATGGGTTCGCAGGACGGGAGGTGCTGTGTGAGGCGCATGCTTTTTTAAACTGGTATTTTATTGAATATTTCAATCGATTGCATATCGTAATAAGTATCACTCCGCCAAAACAGGTTCCTGGACAGTGCAAGCGCGGCACTCTAAATAAATCAATTTAAACAAGATGATTCCCGGATTAGCTGTCCCAGGGCTTGAAGGCTCGCCTGCTCCGATGCAGAGACGCTACGATTCCAGCTTCGTGGATGGGAAGTGCTTCTTGGGGGTAAGTGGAACTCGGTGCTCGAGGAGGGCCCCATGCCCCACTGTTTACAGCGCTCACCAACTTTGCTTGCTTGAAAGCCCACCTGAATCTTCGTGCTCTCCTTGCCTGCTGCTGTGCCTGTAGGGCCTGGATTTGTCCACGGACAAGGATAGGCTGGCTGAGTACTGCACGCAGTGGTGAGCGCATGAGGAGAAGTTACTGTCGTGAAGGGGCGCAATCAGTACACACATGCACACCCGTTGTTGTTGTACACACCCATGCACACAGGGGAGAGCTTTCAGATGTAGTGGTCATGAACGGGCGGGGCTTTGGCTTTGCCACCTTTGCCAACCCCCAAAATGCCATCGCTTTCCTGGACAACAAGGAGCATGTGATCGGTGAGAGAACACTCGTACACATGCCCTCTCTTACACCGCGCTCACGCTTTGTCTCCCCCTTGTTCTCTCAAGCGTGCAAGCAGAGGCATAAACATGCACAAGCACGCAAACAGCTCACATTTCATCGCTGGACGGTGACACCGTCCTCTTGTAGGAACATACACTTTAACACACACAAGTAGCATACACGTACACACACATACACACACATGCACGCGCACACACATACACACACATGCACGCGCACACACACATACACGCACATGCATGCATACAAACACACATACACACAACACACACACAAACGCGCACACACACACACATACACACACACATGAACACACACACGCGCATGCACACGCTCACTCACATTCTCTCTCTCCCTCACACCTGCCAATATGCAGACGGTCGACGCGTGGAAGTGAAGGCTGCCGTGCCACGCAACCAGCAAGCCCCCCACCCTGCTACAGGCGGTGTCGGGCCTGTTGTGAATGGCAAGATCTTCATTGGCGGAACCGTGAGTGATGAGCACAGATGGTGAAGTGTAGGACTGGCCAGGACCATGTTCATGAGCTGTATATGATTTTGTGTAATTGAGATCGCCTTGCTGAAGCACCGTGCATACTCCTGATGATGCACATGGTTCTGGCCAGCCCTCCTACACTTCACCATCTGTGAAATGCTTTGCCCCTCCTCCTCGCCAATAATTCTTCCCACTCCGTAGCAAGCGCAACTTGAGATGAGCTTCGCCCCACATGCTCACGCCTCGTTTAAACGAACCAACCCATAGAAGCCACGCAACAAATCTACCACGCAGCCCATGGAAGCCGCACAGCAAGCGCATCTAAGACCCAGGCCTTAGTCACTCACACCAGGAGTGCCTGATTCTGTATATTGTATCTGAAAGTCTCACGTTTTCAAATGCGCGTTCTGCAATGCCGTCACCATTTCTTTCGCAGGGCGACCTCCAAGAACCGGACCTGCGTCAATACTTCTCTCAGTACGGCGAAATCACGGACGCTGTGGTAAGTGGCTCGTGCGCGTGGCGCGTGTCTTGTGTGCTTGGCAAACAAGTGTGCTGGCTTGAAAATGTTGAGGATTATCTTAGTGAATGGGGAGATTATTTTACTTTTAACACCAAAAATTTTAATGGTGAAATGTTTCGTGCTGCTTACTCAACAGGCAGGTGCTGTGACATCATGCAACTCGTGCATGGACTCAATGCAACTGCGGTGGTGGTGCTGGTGCTGGTGCTGGTGCTGGTGCTGGTGCTGGTGCTGGTGCTGGTGCTGGTGCTGGTGCTGGTGGTGGTGGTTATGATGGTCATTGATTATGTCTCCCCCTTTCATTTCACCCCTCTTCCTTGGATTATGGTGTCCAGGACCTCAGTGGCTCCCTCTCCCTTATTAGTGTGTAGGGTTGGCAAGAACCATATATGTACGGTGTATATACAGCAATTTTGGCAGGGGAATCACCAGATATATGGTCATATACGGTGGACATGTACGGTTCTGGCCAATCCTATTAATGTGAGGGGTGCTTTTCACTGTCCGCGTGATTCACTTTCCCTGAATTTGACAAGACCTGTTACAGCGCACGTGGTAGCGAGAGCAAATTAAAGGGTGTTGCGCTCGCAGCAAAATGGTGGACGGGGGGTGATGCATTCATGTCACCTCCAAAGTGCCCTTACCTCACAGAACCAGTGCTCCTGCTTGTATCATCAACACCCCCCTCTCCCCTCCCCCTTAGCTCCCTTTGCTCTAGATTAAGCACCTCTGCTCACGCAAATGCCAGCATAGAATATCTCCTCCACCCTTGAACAGAGCGAGAGATGCATTCATGTCACCTCCAAAGTGCTGCTGCAGACTCAGGGTTTTGGGGCTACAATCTAAAATGCAATGCCCGCCTGTCAGAAACACTGATCAACTTACCCGCACTTTTTGCTTGGCTGCTGGTGTCAATCCGACAACTGTTCCCTCAACCTATTGCACCAACTGTCTGTCTGTCTGCCTGTATAGGTGGTGTCAATCCGACAGCTGTTCCCTCAACTTGTTGCACCAACTGTCTGTCTGCCTGTCTGCCTGTATAGGTGGTCAATCCGACAGCCGTTCCCTCAACTTGTTGCAACAACTGTCTGTCTGCCTGTCTGCCTGTATAGGTGGTCAATCCGACATCTGTTCCCTCAACTTGTTGCAACAACTGTCTGTCTGCCTGTCTGTATAGGTGGTGTTAATCCGACATCTGTTCCCTCAACCTAATGCATTAACTGTATGTCTGCCTGTATAGGTGGTGTCAATCCGACAACTGTTCCCTCAACTTGTTGCACCAACTGTCTGTCTGCCTGTCTGCCTGTATAGGTGGTGTCAATCCGACAGCTGCTCCCTCAACCTCTTGCATTAACTGTCTGTCTGCCTGTCTGTATAGGTGGTGTCCCACCCGGATGGCGGCTCAAGGGGCTTCGGGTAAGTCATTATAGGTTGTACTTTCCCCGTGATAAGTTACTACCTCTGCCCCCTGTTTTAACCTTGTGTTGCTGTTGTCTAAGGTTGGCCAGGACAAACGGTGTATATGTGTATATACACGATATTTCTAGCAGGGAAATTACCAATATATGGTCATGTACGGCGTATATATACGGTCCTGGTCAACCCTAATTTTGTCCTAGACGAACTATACTGTACAGCAGTCAGGTGATTTGACTGAGTGACTTTACCCTCATCGTCTTGTAAGTATAGGCCTATTAAGGTGCAGACTATAAGCCATTCTTCAAAGTTTAGGCCCAGTGCATGGTTCAAATTAGGATATAAGCCAGCACATAAAATGCGTACAGGGTATTTGCCAGGGCGTACGCCAAGTCAGGGTGCAGGCCAAGACTTGGTGATATAGCTATGATAAAACCAGAGCAGGGTGAAACTTAGCGTGGGGTACAAGCTATAACATTGTGCAGGGTACTTCTAGGCAGCACAGGGTGGAGGCCGAGGTGTGAAGCAGCACTGGCTGTAAAAGCTAGTGCAGGGTGTAGGCATCATCGAGGTACATGCCAGCGTAGGGTGTTTATCAACAGGAATAGGTTGGAGGCCGGGGTGTGAAGCAACACTGGCTGAAAAAGCTAGTGCAGCGTGTAGGCATTTGCGAGGTACAGGTCTGTAGGGTATTTGTAGACAGCATAGGCATAGGTTGGAGGCCGGAATATGAAGCAGCACTGGCTGAAAAAGCTAGTGCAGCGTGTAGGCATTTGCGGGGTACAAGTCTGTAAGGTGTTTATTAACAGGAATAGGTTGGAGGACGCATTTCCGACACACACACACACACTCTCACACACGCACACACACACACACACACACACACACACGCACACTCTTGCGCACACAAACAGACACATAAACACACACACATATATACACAGGTTTGTGACGTTCTCTGAGGAGCCGATTGCCATGCAAGTAGCGCGCGCCAAGCACGTCATTAACGGGCAGAGCGTGGAAGTGAAGCGTGCTGTGCCTAGAGAGGGAGAAGCAGGTCAGTCTCATGACCGTGTTCCTTGTTCGTCATGGTTTGTAGCCCTGTGTGTTGCTGTGCTGCTGTGTTGCTGTGCAAGGGGCTGTGCAAGAGGCTGTGCATGTCGCTGTGTGCTGTGTTGCTGTGCAAGGGGCTGTGCATGTCGCTGTGCTTATCGCTGGTTGCATGCATTGCCGTGACTGGTATGGTGTTTATGTTAGGAAAGCACTGTCACTTCACAGTCTGTCCATGTCCTGCCTCGAAAAAATGCCCAGACTCTGTAACTCGTCTAAAAATTGTCGACAACGTGGTACTTAAAACCTACAATGTCACAATTCCTCCTCCGTGGCTGCTAAAGGTGACCCCATTTTGTGAAAGTTGTGTCTTTTTGTGGCTGATGCTTCCAGTAACTTGCCTCGCCATGCCTATGAAAGGTTCTGCAAACAACGTCCCTTGTGTGCGCGTGACACATTACACACTCTACACAACTATCCTGCTAAAAGTATTCCACACGCACTTCCTTACGCATCTCGTGGTCAGGCACTGAAGCACAGGCACTCGTTAACTTGCGTCCCGGTAAACCTCCATACACATCTTGTTGTCAGTTACGTGGACATAGACTCCCGTTAATTTGCCTCTCCATGCAGCCTGTGGGAGGCTCTACAAACAGCATCTCTCGTGTGCAGTAGCCTTGCTACAGCCTTACTAAAAGTCCTCCAAAAAACTCGTTACGCTGTCAGACGCTCAGACTCTGACTCGGGTGAGCCCTCCTTTTCCAGGTGGCCGGGGGGGCCCTGCAAGGAGAGGCGGCCGCGGCGGCTTTGGCATGGATCGCGGAGGCTATGGGGGCGGCATGGGGGGTGGTCGCGGCGGCTACATGGGAGGCGGTGGCGGTTACGGCGGGGG
>Ga0307963_1000643_pt1 | contig 24337 bp, 28 predicted proteins | sample OrgLakmetagen594_FD_201829 | JGI IMG/M metagenome (GOLD analysis project Ga0307963, IMG submission 201829) | Saline water microbial communities from Organic Lake, Antarctica - #594 | ecosystem: Environmental > Aquatic > Non-marine Saline and Alkaline > Saline | place: Antarctica: Organic Lake... | reverse complement strand
TCACCCTGTGATCATGCTGCTTGAAAATGAATCCAACAAGAATTCAACAAAAATAAGCAAACAACTAAACATCCTCTCTGTGTACAGGTATGCGTAATGCAATGCTCCAAGTCAACCACAATGTTTTATTTCTGCTGCAGACATGACGTAGCAGACACACCTGTTCGGGTGCAGCTCCTCATAGTCGTGAAGTGCAAAGTGAAAAGGGCAAAGGGCAAAGGGTAAAGGGCAAAGCGTTTAGCCAGCACTATTAACTTTGCTGCTTTTTCCTTTCGCCAACGACACATGGGAGCGCAGCTTCTGTTTTAATGAACCCGTCACAAAGTGGCTGCTGCTTGCAATGATGGGCGGGTAATATTGACAAGCAATATGGCAACTGTGTCTGACACACACACACACACACACACACACACACACACGCACACACACACACACACACACACACACATACACACACACACACACAACACACTCAGTCACCTACACTGGACACGTCATGTATGTCTGAACAAGGGCCTGCGTCATCCATTAGGGTCCAATGTCAAGCACACCTGCCTTTAAGTCACCAACACAGGCAGTAACAAGGATCTGCTGATGTAATACTTCAAGTGTCTTTGGCTGGTGTACTTCAAGAGTCTTCGGCACACACAGTTCATGCTTCTCACTGAGGCCCAAAAAAGAGTCGACCCTGTGTGCTAAGCAACACACAAGTGTGCTCACCAAAAAGAGCCGCCCACTCAGTGTCGTGGGCTGCTGCACGTCATCGGCACATGCTGCCTTCCCCACTTTTGCCAGCCATCACATTTAAGGCCATCCACTATCCACTACCACACATCCAATGCTGTTAAACTACATTACCACATATACAATGCTGTGGAACATAACAATGACTGATGACCGGTAGACACGTCACCAGAGGAAACACGTGTGTGACTGACACTCCACTATTTCCACCTCCGCTGTTGCACAGGCTGCTACGCAAAGCACTTTGTTTACACCCCTCCCTCTATGCCTGGCTCCACCAGAGCCCACAAAAGGTGGGCGCGCGTGTCGTACGCCTGAGTGGGAGCTCTGCTCCTTGAGCATGTGAAGTAGAAAGTATACAAACAAAGTAAAGATTGTCACAGCTCTGCTTAAAAATTTGTTTGCCTCTCAAACCTAGACAAGGCCGTCTTTCATTACATGGACATGAATGTGTGTGTGTATGGTGTACATACATGCGGGGTAGTGACAGGGCGTTGTACCCCGCACAATTGTGAAATACTGCAGGGTCTTTCTCCAGTTTGAGGGCGTGGATTCCTACTTTGAGTGCTACCTCAATGGTGAGGCCTTTGCCTTGTTACTGCCTTTTGTCTGCCTCCTAACCTCACCTAGCGACGTGTAGGACGTCCGCATCCTTGATGTACGTCATGGAGTGCGCGCAGACCAAGGACTTGTCAGCTCTCGCTCCCTTCTTCTAACTTTTGTTTGCCAAGTACACAGATGAAGTTGAGGCCTTAAATTTCTGATTTTGTACCCTCTGTTGTCAGGTTTTTTTACCTAGCACATACAGTGGCTCTGTCTCGTGTGTTTGTTTGTTTGTTTGTGTTTGTGTGTGTGTGTGTGAAGTGTGGTGTCACACATGCACCTTTCTGTTTGTGCACTTTGCTGGTTACAGGCACCTACGTGGGTATGTCTAAGGACAGCCGGCTAACTGCAGAGTTTGACGTGTCCCACCTCATCAAGACGGGCAAGAACTTCCTGGCAGTGCAGGTGTGTGTGTGTGTGTGTGAGTGAGAGAGAGAGAGAGAGAGAGCGAGCGAGCGCTAGCTAGCTAGCTGAGAGTGAGAGTTGAGAGTCAGAGTTGCCAAGGCTTCTAGGCATTACCTACACTTGCAAGTGCACAGGAAGTGCGCCTGCTTTTCTTACTTCCAAGAGAATGAAGTACACATGTGACGCGCTTTCGTGTCTATAATTACCCTCTTGCCTCTATACATGCGCGCCCAAAGGTTCACGCTCCCCCTCAGCTTGCTGCACTGCATTTGCTATATGTTGCTCAAGTGTAACACACACAGACACACGCACACGCACACACACAGACACACAAACACACACACACTCAATATCTGCCCCGCGCCATGCTAGGCACACACACACCCGTACATCATGTTCCTCACAGGTACTGCGTTGGAGTGATGCCACGTACTTGGAGGACCAGGTAGGCTCAAAGTTAATGTGGTTGATAGACATGTTGCAAAGTGTGTGTGTGCGGCATATTTAACAGCACACGTGCATCCACATAAGCATGCTCAGTTGCCTCTGTGGTGGGTACTAGCCCCTGCTTGAGTGGCGTACGCGCTGCTGTGTTGTACCCTTTGCGCTTCTGTGCGGCTGCTACTTGCTGCTTTTTGTGTGCTAGTGTGACTTGACACACATTGTGACCCTCTCTAGTAGCTCAATGTTACGCTGCCGGGGTCTAGAGGATGGTGTGTGCTCTGCAGCTTGTTTACAGTCCGTGGTCTATGTTGGCCGTGCACAATTGGGCGGCAATGTGTGGTTGGCAAAGGTATTAGTACATTTTTACAGAACAGCTGCCTCGGCAAATCATCTAACAACACAACCAGCTCCCTGCCCCCTAGGTTTTAGACATTAATGACATTCTTAAAACGTGCTGCTAAGCTCCCTAAAGAGCACACAAGGTGAAAGCCTTGCATTTGCAGCAAAAGCCTGCTATTTCATCGGCACAGGAAGGCGTGGACCTCAGGCATCCATCCAACTGCTCGCCACAAAACACCCCTTTAATTTCACAGCATCCTTTGTCCTCTCCACTCCCACACCTTCCCTACACACCCTCCACAAGCACACACGCACACACGCACACACACACAAATACACACATGTACACACTCTCACACACATACACACACAGGACATGTGGCGCACCTCAGGCATCCATCGTGATGTGCTCTTGCTGACCAAGCCTGCTGTGCACGTCTCTGGTGAGCCCGATTAAGGTCCATGCCAGGGTTGATTTCGAACTAATGAAGAGCACATACACACAAACACACACAAGCACACACACACACACACAAACACACACACAAAACACACACTGCACGCACCCATTTAGTGTTTGCTGACACCAAATGACTTGGAAACATTTATGTGCATGCAAATTGCTTCGGTCTCTAACTAGTTTTGCACACATATGTTGGGGTACTGCGCCATATATCATGTGCGCGAATGTTTCAATGTGATGATGCGCAAGACCTGATCTAAAACTTAATATTGGGTGTGTGTGTACAGACTTTGCTGTGGCAACTCCCCTGTCTTTTGAGGAGATCAGCAGCACAGGTGCAGCAAGCCCTGCTCTCTCATCTGCTCATCTGGAGTCTTCTGTTTACCTGGTGCGGCAAGGCGTGTGTGTGTGTGTGAGTGTGTGTGAGTGTGTGTGTGTGTGTTTGTGTGTGTGCGTGTGTGCGTGCGTGCGTGCGTGTGTGTGTGTGTGTGTGTGTGTGTGTGTGTGTGTGGAATTTGTGTGTAAATTTGTGTGTGGATTTGTGTGTTGGATACAATTTGTGCAAGGAAATAAGCTAGAACTTGTTTAAAGCACTTGCATCTCATTCCTTGGTCAATCTATTTGTGCAAGGAAATAAGCTAGAACTTGTTTAAAGCACTTGCATCTCATTCCTTGGTCAATCTATTTACGGGGGTAGGAACCCAAGCCTGAACTGACAAAAGTTTCATTGCATTCTTAAAGTGCACGTGGCCAACGCATTCCAAGTTTGTGGTTTTTGTGCTGCAAAGCGTGCGGAAATGTCCTGCGTCCAAGACGAGGGGTGTGTTGAAATTATCATGTGATGATGGATAATCATAAGAGCGATGTCACTCCTTTTTGCAAATCCTAATGCAGCGGCTCCCTTACCAGTGGCTCCCTTAACAGTAACCCCCTCATTCTACATTATGGCTGTGGAGGAGAAAGTATGCTGGTTACGAATACTGGCATCTGTCTGCCGGTCACAAATTTGCAGGAGGGCCCCAGTGAGGAGGCCCTGTCAAAATGCTCAATCATGGCCCACCTAATCCAGCAGAATGGAGAGCCTGCTCTGGAGCCCATCAAGGTAAGTGGCGCTCCTGCCTATCGTCTTTCTGTTCTGTTGAGTAAATTGTGTTCATGAGCTGAGCCACTTGAAGCAGGTGCTGTGTGCCCTACATTTGCCGCATTTCAGAAAAGCAATAGGAAGTATCATTGGAATGCAAATCTGGAGGAGATCGATTAAAAACATGAGGTACCTATCATCAATGTCAACGTCAGCAATGTCAGCCCTCATTGAAGTCAACAAGTAATACGCTCTGACCTCATCAATTCGATGCCCTTACTTACAATCAATTTCAATTGTTTGCACGTTTGCACCCTCCACAGGTGCCTGTCACCCCTGGAAAGTGGTATGCCCGTGATATGGCAGACGTGGCAGCAGCAGAGGCGTCCCAGGGGAGCAAGAAATTCGCAGGTGGCCATGGGGGCGTGGCAAAGGTAAAGAAAGCTCCATTGGAAGGTCCTGCAATGTCCTGTGGCTAAACTTCTAAGTTCTTATTGCTACAGTAGCAGCTACCTTGCATGTGCACTTGCACTGACATGTACATTAGCTACATGTGCATGTGCGTTGTGCGTGCGAGTATCTTTGCCCTGGAGGCATCATCACATGCATGCATCTTCATCAAGGGCCTGCGCGTCCGATTGCAATGATTACAAAACACACAAGTACACAGATATGTCTGTGGATGCGTCAAAAGCCACGTGCAAGGGCCTGTGCTTTCCTCGGTGCTTTCTGTGTTTGTCTATGCCCTCGTATGTAAGTACGCACACACACATACACACGCACACACACACACACACGCACACACACATATACACGCAGCTGTCTGTGGATGCGCTGGCAGCTGTGCGTGGAGGTCTGCAGCTATGGAGTGCTGAGTCTCCTAACTTGTATGTACTGATGTTGGAAATAATGGATGAGAATGGAGAAGTGCTGGAGCGGGAGTCGTGCCAGGTGTGTATGTGTGTTTGGGTGTGTGTTGCCATTTTGACGTCAATGAAACTCTCAGCCCCTGACCTTTTTGTATCGATACTGGAAGAGGTGGATGAGTATGGATTAGTACTGGAGCAGGAGTCGTGCCAGGCATTTGTGTGTTGCCTTTTTTACGTCAATGAAACACGCAGTCTCCTCACCTGTATAGCTTAGTGTGAGTGTGGCTGTGAGTGCATACTTGAGGCCAGTTTGTAGAAAGAGGTCGCCTTGAATCAATCAGGATAGGTTAAAATATTGAAGGAATAAAATGTACGACTTGCATACAATTTGGCCACTGAGCAGCTTGTCTCCTGTCAGGATGCGTCTCTGAGCCACTTATGAGTACACAGGCTGAGTGGGCTAAAGGGCGCCAGATCAAGCAGGCCGGAAGGAGGGGCACATGCACACTGTTTCCCCTCTTGTCTTCAGGTGGGCTTCCGTACCACGTGCGTCAAGGACAGGCAGCTCCTGCACAACGGACGACCTCTCATGATCCGTGGCGTGTGCAGGCATGAGTTCCACCCACGCACTGGAAAGGTGGTGCCTCGAGTCTACATTTAGGCGTAACTCTTACGATATGGTCAAATGCACATCAGTGAATTGTCCTTTCGGTTGTGTGGCTTTAGTCGCCATGCTACAAGGAAAGCCTGCCAGTTAAAAGCACTCATCTAAAAATGTGTTGATCTTGCTTTTGACGCTGCAATCTAGGCAAACAAAAGCTGCCTCTCTAAGCTGCGTTCCAGTTAGACCTCCTTGTCAGTGGATATGTCTACAAGCCAGAGTAAGGATATTGCGCTAATTATGAATTCATACCCAATGCCAAATGTCAATTTGGACACCCTCAGGCCTTGAATAAGAAAGCATCCATGCGATTGATATCTTGAAAGGAATCCATGGTCATTGATTCCTGCCTTGTTTGTTGTTTATACCCAGGCCTTGACTGAGGAATCCATGCTCCAGGACATAAGGCTGATCAAGCAGTCCAACCTCAATGCAGTAAGTTGCTATTCGTGGCGTGATTACAAGCAGTTTAATTTGGGTAAGAAATAATAGGTATTTTTAAATGAGTCAGGGTTTTATGCACCATCAGGCTGTTTGTATCGGCACTCCTGTGATCTGTTGCCTCTCTCGCCACACTCGCCACAAAAGCACAGGCCTTGTACTTGATGCCTGAGGCCGTCAAAGTTGATCTTCACAGAAAAATAACAAAGAGTTCCTAGTAACTCATGATCACACTACGTAACATACACACATACGCACACGCACGCACACACACACACACATACATGCTTTTGTTTAGGTGCGCTGCAGCCATTACCCCAACCACAACAGATGGTAAGTTCCTTGTGTGACATGGGGGGTTGTAATCACTGCTTTTTCCTCCTGTTTTCCCCTTTGCCTCCTGTTCTCCCCTTTTCAATGGCGCACTGCCCCAGTAGGCAAATCATGACAGGTGTGAGCCTGCTTGCAAATATACCCACTGAAACGTGACATGCATGATGTCATTTTTGCTCTCTGTGCTCTTGTCATCTAGAGAAGAGATGAAATGAGATGAGATGTCTCAAGGCCTAGCAATGCTATATGTGGCACACTGAATCCCAAAACTTCATAACGCAATTCACTCACCTGCGTCGTGCATGTGTGCTCATTGTTTCCCCCCTTCATTCTTGTCATTGTACTTTGTTCGCTTTTTCATATGTGTTTGCTTCGTTTAAACTCTACCCGTGCGCCATTTGTGCTGAAGAACAGGTGTCAGCTGGGCAATGCCACAGCCCTGTGCCTTTTTCATTCGTGTCGGATTCATTCACGCCTGATATCTAGGGTTGGCCAGGACCATTCATATGCACCGTACATAACCATATATTTTGTGATTTCCCTGCCAAAAATACCGTATGTACAGTACACTGTATATTTATGGATCTGGCCAAACCTACTGACATCCCTTGTAAATTTGATGTTGCATACTCATTCATGTTCCTCAGGTATGAGCTCTGCAACATATACGGGCTGCACCTGGTGGACGAAGCCAATATGGAGACGCACGGTTTTGATGCAGTGTTCCAAGACAATGAGATGCACCCTGCCTGCAGGTATGTGTGCATGTTTCTGTGTGTTTATGATCAGGTGTTCCAAGACAATGAGATGCACCCTGCCTGCAGGTGTGTGTGTGACATATGTGTGCTTGTGTGCGGGTGTTTGTTTGTGTGTACTCTAAAGTGTATTTCTCAATGTGCACACATAAGCCGGAAAAAAACAACTATCCATGTCTTGCATCTCCCAACGGACGCTTGTCATGACACACAAGTGCAAGGTGGCTTATGGCTAGGGTTGGCCAGCACCGTATATATGCACCGTATATGACCATATATTTGGTGACATTCCTGCTAAAAACACCGTTTATACACCGTGGTTCTGGCCAGCCCTACTCACGACATGATGTCATGTGTACCGTGCTGTCATGTATTGTTATGCTTATGCTTTGACGTAGCTGTACTGTATCGTTTGCCCTGCAGCTCCCAATGGATGCCTGCAATGATGGACAGATGCGCACGGATGTACGAGCGTGACAAGAACCACCCATGTATCACCTTCTGGTCCCTGGTGCGTGTATAATGTCTAGTATCTCAGTGTGCCGTTACTGTATGTATGTGTCTAGTGGATATTTGTGTGAGTGTGAACACATCATAGGGAGAGCTTTTGCGCAAAAACAGTCGAGAGGCATATGTGAGTACAAGCAATCCATGCATCACTTTTTCATCACTGGTGGCTGTAATGTCTAGCATGTGTCGCGTAGGTAATTGCTTGTGTGAGTTCATTTCAGGAAAGATTCTTGCACCAAAGTTGAGAGGCACACGTGCTTGTGAGCATGCATGCCACTCAGGCACCACTTTTTGATCACTAGTGTGTGGTGTCTACTAAGTGTTCGGTCTGTGGTACTTAGTGCATGTGATGGATTGAAAAGGGTGTTTATTTAATAGAGGATCATGCGAGTGTGCAAAGGTGCAAGCGGCACCGCCCCCTGGGTACATAATCTGGCATTTTGAGTTGCACCCTACCTGTCAAGAACGTTCTGTTGGCCACTTGTGTTCCTAGAACATGTTTCTGCGCACTTGGCCTGAGACTCAAATGGCAAACAAAGCATCCTTTGGATGCACAGGTAAATCCTGCGACAACGGGCCCTTGATCGACGCTGTTTTTACTGCCTGCATAGTATCTTTATTTTTTCGTCAAGCTGCAGTGATAATAAAAGGGGACCGTCCTGACACGTCACGCCCATGTCGTGTGTGAGGGGGTCCTGTGTGTATGTAACGCTGTCTTGTGTGGTCTCATGTGGGATAAGGTGATATGAATAAGGGTGGGTGGGAGGCCGTGTGTCAGGGAGAAGGTAGAAGGTTGCAAGAGGGACTATCCTCATTAGCCCACCTTGCTGAAGATCCAGCTCAGGAGGTAATGCAGAAACTGTGGACTGTTTTCTGTGGTGCGTTTCCTCTGAAACCTGCACACTGTAGCTCACAGTGCGCATGTGTGTGTTGCAACGCAAGACTACCGATGCACTCTTGAGCTTTGCTGCTTATGGTGGGCCAAGGCTCAGGCTTACTGAAATCAGGTTACTCTTGGCTCAAACGCCTGCCAGTTGATATTGAGATATTCTTAACCAATTTGCCTGAATTGAAGGGCCAAGATTTGCCTGAATTGAAGGGCCAAGGATCAGGTTTACTCTTGGCTCAAATGCCTGCCAGTTGTTATTGAGTCATTCTAATATCATTCTGAATGGATGGATAGCTTTGCTTGCGGGTTGTCTTTGAACCACGTTTTTTTAGCAGACTTTGTGCGCAGGGGGACGAGAGTGCCTTTCTATGTGCAATGTTCATCCAGCTGATGAGCGTACAGGGTGTTTGCAACCTTCCTCCATGCAAGTTGCACACTACTAATGCACATTACATGACATTATTAATGCACATTATTAATGCACATTACATGATCCTGTCAGCATACCTCCTCCTTTGCAGGGCACCTGCACCTTTTTTCCATACAATTCACACACTGCATGTGCTTGTGCGTGCGCTTGCCTACCTTGCAGGGCAACGAGTGTGGGTACGGTCCCACGCATGATGCCATGGCGGCCATGCTGCGCGCCAAAGACCCCTCACGCCCTGTGCACTACGAGGTGCTTGATTGTGTGTGTGTGTGTGTGTGTGTGTGAGAATGTGTGCATCCTTTTAAGCCGCTGAACACATTGGGGATGTGCGTGTCTGCACACTATTCTAAACCATGAGTCACTTAGCCTGCTGTAGTCCTGCATGCACACGCGTACTTTTAGGGTTGGTCAGAACCAATATATATGGTGTTATATATATGGTGTACCTATGTAAAGTATGTTTGGCAGAAACTCTATCTGATATATGATAAATGGTGAGAGTAAACGTATATGTACAGTTCTGGCCAACCCCAGGTACTTTGGGTGAAGAGGAGACGGGTAAACAAGTCTTCCTCCCATACACTGTCATTACTGTTGCCGAGGAGAAACCTCAAATTGCTGGCATGGATTTGCTCTGATGATCCAGTGATATTTATGTTCTGAGTGATGAAGAAGAGGCATTCTATTCAGAGTCAGTCAGTCACTGTCCTAAAGTCGCAGCAGGAACAAAGTATAGGTCGCTGACAAAGTAGTAAGTCTCTGATAAATAGGTCAGGGGAATTCTTGAAGTTCAAAATGAAATCATTAAGTAGCGCTCGCACAAGGGTTCACTGCACCTACACCCTGTTCCTCCTGCCATTATTGTTTCACCCAAGGTGTTAAATTGCAGATGCTCACGCAGGTATGATAGCCCCACCAAAACTGGTGTTTGCAGCATATGAGGTGTCGTGGATTGCACGCCTGCCAGTTCTTGTCGTTACAATACCATGTACCCATCTTTCCACAATCATGCCTGCCATGCACGTTCCTTTACAAGCCACACTCACGCATGCAAAACACACACACACACACATGCAAAACACACACACACACACACACACATGCACACACACACATGCACACACACATACAAAACACACACACATACAAAACACACACACACACACATGCACACACACATGCACACACACACATGCAAAACACACTTACGCAAATAATTCATCACACACACTGCAAAGCACACATACGCAAATAACTTATCACACACACTACAAAACACACATACACGAATAAATCATCACAGGGTGGTGGCTCTCGCACATCTGCCACGGACATCTGCTGTCCCATGTACCCCAGATCTAAGCAGGTGCGTGCTACAGCCTACTGCTACCTCTGGTTGTGTTATGCTCTAAAATCTAATACATTCTTCCTTTATATACATGCTAATCATAGTTTCTTCCTTTTCCTAGTAACCCGTTAGGCCTTGGTACCCGGTTTGCCTTGTACCCGGTAAAGCGTGTAAAACTGGTTTGCAAGCCTAGGACATTGCTGAGCACGATGCTATACTTAACGTGGTCAAATGGAATGCTGTGTGTTGCTGATGTGGCTGTGCAGATCTCTGCCCTCCTGACGAGTAAGGATCACAGGCCCATTGTGCTCTGCGAGTATGCACACTCAATGGGTAATTCCACAGGTGCGTGCGTGTGTGCACTTGCATTATTGGGTGTGGGTATGTGCAGTGTGCGTGTGTGTGTGTGCGTTGCATATTTCGCGTCGTGTGCGGGCGTGCGTGTGCTTGCAGCTGAAGCATGGCCAACATACAGGTGCTCACTTTATGCTCACTTTATGCTCACTCTATGCTCACTCTACGCTCACTTTATGATCACTTTATGCTCACTTTGAACATTATCGTGTCGGCTGTGACACAACTGCATCAATTGATTGCATGTATGTATTTAAACTTAGACTGATACTGAGAAGCTGACTCTACACGTTGCTGTGTCTCACATGCCTTTATAACCCCAAAAGCTCAACCCCACCCACAGGCAACTTCCGAGACTACTGGCAGCAGTTTGAGTCAAGCCCTGGCTGTGCAGGTGGGTGTGTGGGTGTGGGTGTGGGTGTGGGTGTGGGTGTGGGTGTGGGTGTGGGTGGGTGGGTGTGGGTGTGTGTGTGTGCGTGTGTGTGTGTGTGTGTGTGTGTGTGTGTGTGTGTGTGTGTGCAAAAGTGTGAGTGTGAAAGTGTGTGTCATGTGCTTAGGTGCATAGTCAGATGTTTGTGCACCTTCATTTGTATGGGAAACATCAGGCATAATGTATACAGACACTTACGCATTATACCCTGGAAGATGTGTTCAGCCACTGCACTACACATGGCCATGTGTGTTGTGCTCAGCCACTGTGTACACGTGGCTTTGTGTGTGTGTCTTGTGCTCAATGCTTCCGATACAATAAGAGGTGTGCAGACATGTGACTGGTGATTCATGATAGCGATAGTTGTGAGAGCATGAGCAGAAGGGGCGGCTCATGTGGTCAATATGTAGGGTTGGCCAGAACCGTGTATATGCACCGTATATGACTGTATATTTGGTGAGTTCCCTGCCAAAAATATCGTATATACACCGTATATTCAAGATCCTGGCCAACCCTATCAATATGGCGTTTTGCATCCAGTAGTAAATGAAGCGGCCATGCAACGCCCGGCCAGGATTTGTACAGCACCACATTGTCCCGCCTGTGCTGTTCGTGCACACCTTACAATGTCTCACGTGCACCTCCCATGTATGAGCGGTCCCTTGTGTGACACCCATGCACTGCCTCTGGGGCCTATTTTGCATGATGCGTACACACGATGCCTAACAGACGTATATGGAGTCCATATTGTGGGCAAACACGTTATATGGTAAACAGATCAGCCGCAAGAGTGTACAGAGATCCTTCCCAGCCAGCGCTCTGTCTGTACACTGTGTACATACAATTCTAATGTTTGATGTTTTACTTGCCCGGTCCTATGCTGCAAACGCTTGAAGGGTTCAGATGCACCTCACCATGACATTGTACACGCGTACCTGCAAATTCGCACATCTGCATGCTCAACATCAGGGGGCTTCATTTGGGACTGGGCCGACCAATGTGTGAGCGCTGTGTGGCAAGAGGATATGCCAGGTATGTTTGCTTGTGTGCTTGTTTCTGTGTGCGTGTATGCGAGTTTGTGTAAACGGGTACCTGTGTACATGCATTCATATATGGTATAGCGTGCTAGCCTGAAGTTCCGGCACTTTTTTTAATTGGTGGCAAATTTTACCTTTGTCTTTGCACACACACCTGGCCACAAGCTATTTCAGAGTACGAGGGCGACCTTAATAGCATGCATGCAAGTTACTTGAGGATTTCAATGAAATTTGAACGACACCTGAGGATGAAAGCCATTTCTAATACCAGCAGTTACCAGGAGGACTAGGGGTCACAAACATTATGTGCTCCATCACGACACACGATTCTTTATTTTGCATCTGCTTTGCTGTACACAGCAAGGGTGGTGAGGAGAAGCCTAGAATGCCGCTTTTCTCCGACGTCAATCAGATGGCTTCCGAGCACTAAGGATAGGAATATTTGCATAGGCACAAAGTCTATTATTTGGTCACAGGCGGTGCCCAGAACCAAAGACTTTTTGCTTGAGGTTCTCGTTGCCTGCCTTTCTTTCTTTTGAGGCTCTTGTTGCCTGCCTTTCATTCTTTTAGATGTTCAGGCAAAGGTGCGGGTAGTGGTGGTGGGGCTCCCATCTTGCGGAAAACGGCGCTGATGATCTCGTTCTAAAATCTCATTGCGTAGAAACAGGATTCTGACTGAGACACCTTTGGCAGGACACCAAGTAAGCAGCGCTGGGACTTTTTGCCTTCGCAATACTTAACGAAGCAAAAGAAGAAGGTGAAGAAGAGTTGCAAGCGTGTTGTATAGCTGGAGGTCCCTATAGGAAGCAGTGCAAGCAGAGCGTATACACGTTTTACTTGTGTGCAGACACCGGGGGTGTAGCTGAGGCTGCTTGGGCTTACAACGACAATGCCTACCACCAAGGGCCTCACACATCTCACACATACACACACACTGCTCTTACGTGCGCAGGGAGAGAGAGTGTGCCTGAGGCAACCGGGGGACGTTAGCGCATAATGTATAGAGGCTGTCCTCCTCCTCGCAACAAAAACAGTGCTTACCGCCAAGAGTGTCATACATCTCACAAACACTGCTCTCACGCACGCAGGGAAAGGGGCTGTGTCTGAGGCTGCGGGAGGGAGCGCGAGCAAACGACAACGGAGGGGCAGCAAAGCGGGTGCCACAAAGGGAGAAAAGGCAAAGCAAGGAGGTGAGGTATGCTTCACATTTGTGTGCTCTGAAATCTCAAGAGCTTTGCTGTTCTATGCAATTCATTGCAGCAGAGGGAGAGAAAGCAAGACAAGGGGGTGCTTCAGAGTTGCTTGCTCTGATTTCTCAAAAGCGTAGCTGTTTGTTGCAGCAGAGGGAGGCTGCTTCAAACTTTGCGCTGGGACTGTTAAATGTTTAGGTTGCATATGACAGCTAACAATTCCATGCGCGCAACCTAGGGGCTAATGGTACCGCTAGGTATCATTAGCGTTTGGTCAGGTACCATGATCGCCGAGGCGGTGCCATTCGCAGCATTGTAAGAGACCACGTTATTGAGGCCAAGTCTTAACCAACTAAAGTACGGCATTCATGTGCATCAGGAGTTATTGCTGAGCCTGGGCGGCGGACGGCCGTGGTGGTAGCAGCAGCTGAGAAGGCCCAGGCGGAAGCTGAGGCTGAGGCTGGAGCTGCTGCAAAGCCAGCTGCAGCCAAGAAGGGGAAAGGAGCCAGCCCAGCCAAGAAGAGCGGTCGGGGCAAGCGCACTGCTGCCAAGATGGAAGAGGAAGAAGCAGAGCAGCAGCAGCAGCAGCAGCAGCAGCAAGGGGGGAAGGATGAGGCAGGGAAGGAGTTGCGCACATTCTGGGCGTAAGTACACTGTGCCAATGGCTGACGGTGGTATAAGTGGTTTGCGCTGCTTGTGCATTTCTTCTGTATCCTGAATGAGTAGGGCTGGCCGAACCTACTCACCATACGTCTGTGTATTCAGAGATGTTTGTGCTAGAAACATTGAGTAGACACCGGCTACGCCTTGGCGCACATTTTACACCACTCTTCCAAAACTGTACAAAGCTAGTCAAAATCGTACATTTTTTATAAACGGTGTGTACGTGATATCTTTAGCAGTAAGTTACCATACATACGGTCATATCCGGTGTGCGCATGCAATTTTGACCGACCCTTCAAATGCAAGCCTACCACTACCGCTATGATCTCTAGAGCTAATACAATTTGTCTTTTCCAAAGGCATTTTCTACACGGAAAGGCACTCTTATTATAACTCCACACAATCTGTCTAATTACACACTTGTATGTACTGTGATATTAATCGAATGCACAGAGAATGTGCAAATACCCTTGCACACATGCCCATGGGCACTAAAACTCGCTCATAGACACACAAATAAAAACTTGATTCCGCAGCTGCCTTTTTGCATGGACGCTCACGGGCCTACAAGCACGCATGCACGCACACGCACGCGCACGCAACTTAAACATATAATGTTTACTCACGCAACACATTTCACACAATACATGAACTCACACACACACACACACACACACCACACACATACACACACAGACGATAGGCCAAATTTCAAAATTTGTGTTCACACAATTGCTCAGGAGCACGTGTGTACAATTTCCTTCTCTGTTGACACAGGTTTGGCGGTGATGTTGTGGCGCCCCACCCTGATCCTGCTAACTCAGCACCCCACGACGGACAGGTAATCATCGTAACAGTGCACTTATGCACACACACACACATTCGCGTTGGTACACACACAGGCAAACCCACATATACGCACACTCAATACACACAACGTACACACACAGTTTTGCTGCAATGGAATTGTGGCCCCTGATCGCACACCCCACCCCGCCCTGCACGAAGTCAAGAGTGTGCTGGCCCCCTTGGAGGCAGAATGGCTTGAGAGTGGTCTGGGTGCTGCAAGCCCTGACAACCACCTGCAGATCAGGTGGGTGTATTGTTGCACATGTTGTAGGCATCGTTTGGCTGAATAAAGTGCGGAATGGGTTTGAGCATGTTACTCATGTGCTGAACATCAGGCATTGCTGTTGGAGTTTATTGTTCGCTTGCACTGGAATTTTGTTGTGTGTGTTACATATCTGGTTGTACCTTAACCTTAATAGGCATGACTTACAAGGAAATCGCGTTCGCCCTGCCAAGTTTAGTAACAGCCCAAGCAAGTGTACCACCTTCTAGTGTGCCTGCATGCATGTTTTGGGCACGTGTGTGTCTGGTTGCACTGCCAATGCGGTACATGGTATTCTTACGTAAGTACATCCTGCGGCAATCACATTGGAAGGAGGCCATGTGCTCAGTGCCCTGTTCATTGCCTTAAACTGACCAAAAGCTAGCCACTCCATGCAACCCAATTAAATGTAACCCGTGAGAGCCAAACATAGGAAACTGGTGAATTTTTAAGTGTTCTTGTTTGTAATTTGATTAACAAAAATTCCTGTGGTGAAGAGCTAGTCACTGTGGTGAAGAGCTTTACAGTAACCAGCACCTGAATGGCTTACTTTCCCTTGATTCATGTGGATTTATGTGGACAGTGTCACGGGCAAATTCTTGGCGCCTCTAATCAATATAAGGTGGCGCCACGATGTGCACATAACACTCACCAAATTGCACACATATGTGCACTGGTACACACTGACGCTCACCTTTGCCCGTCACAATAGCGTGCATGAGCACACGTACGCGCACTCACATACACGCACACGCACACACACAGGCTACACAACAAGTATGACATGCTGAGCACGGAGCATCTGAATCTGGAGTGGAGGGTGGTGGGAGATGGAGAGCCTGCGGCTCTGCCTGGGAGCATGGGTGCGTAGCATGGTCCCAGTAGCTGATCATTTAAGACGCATAATGGTTACAATGGTTACAATGGGGGGTGACCTTCAGCCAGGTTGTTTGGCTGATCTTATGACGCATAAGATACATGCCTTAGAACACAATCATGTACAAATGGGCAGTGCCCAGTGCCTGGTCAGCAGCATCAGCACAGGCAAGTGCCATGCAAAAGGTAGTGGTGTTCAATTGAACTGCAGCAGCGAGCAGCGTCACAGTAAGTGCGATAGTTCTGTATGAGCATCGTCATAACACAGTTCCCTGACTTCCTGCTCCCTTTGGAAGCTTAAGGCTAATGACCCTCTGCACTCTGGTGGCATTAAAACTTAGGGCATCATGGTGCCGCCCCTTCATACTACCAGTCTTAAATGTATGCGCACACTTCGAAACACACACGCACACCCATGCATGTACGCACACACTCACATAGACACACGAAGACACGCACACATACGTACACATACCCACACACGCAGGTGGCGGCTGGCAGGCTTTCGTGGGAGTGCCTGCCATTGCTCCCCGCACCTCTGCCAACGTACCCCTGCACTGCACCCAGTCAGCAGTGCAAACGGCCGTAGGCTCGGTAGGATGAGCTTGGTCGTGAAGGAAGCTGGAATTTTAGGCAGCAGTGCATTGAAGTATCGTGTGATGGGCATTGGGACAGCACCTGGGGCTGTGTTTGTGCCTTATTACAGCAGTGCAAAGTGATGTGGGTCAGGCTGTTTACAAATGAGTTGCAAAGAAGTTAGTGTGCTTGAAATCCTCACTTTCTAGCCATGCAGCTCTCAGCTCTTAAAATTTGACATCCATACTGATATTGGCTTTCTCTTCTAATATTGACATCCATACTGATATTCATATTTTTCATATCACTGTCCTTTATGATAGTCATCACCATCTTTGAGATCCTGGACACTGCTTTCTGATGGGTTTCCATCAAGTGCCGTGCTTGTCTCCAAAAGTTGCTCTCAGGGAGAAAGTTGCATGTAGGGAGGATTGTTGACAGACATGATACTTCCTTATTCAAAACAGCAACAGCCTTCTTCCAATTCTGTTTAAACCACTTGATTGAATGAAAAGGCTGGCAGTAAATCGCCTTATCCGGAGCCGTTTCCCATAGTTTCCCTTTTGTAATCCTTATAACAATTTAGTGTGAAGGGTACCTGAACTGTTGCAGTCAGCTGTTGCATCAACCTCCTCTCCAAGAGCGTGGTATCAGACTTGCCATCTCCAAATTCAGCTTCCACGAACACACATACATCTTTACACACACGTGCACACACACACACAGGCAAGCCTGGTCTTTTTGGAGATGCGTGCCACCCCCAAGGAGCTTCCCCCCTGGGCCTCTCCAGGCCATGAAGTGGCTTCTTTGCAGCTTCCTCTGCAGCTTCCTGAGCAGCAGCAGCAGCAGCAGCAAGGTGTGTTAAAAGTGCTTCATACGTGCAGACACACTCTCACACACATGCACACCCTCGTGGCGTTATGTGGACTTCTGTGTGATAAGAGGGTTACTTTGATATGTACTTGGCATATTGTGTCGATATCTGCACAAAACTCGCGGTGCCTGGCATGTTCAGATCACTGCCCAAATATGAACACAGGCAGCCTTGTTCCTATTTTGGGTGCAGCACTATCAATATCACCTTACAGCAGTCCCGTACTCTGTAATACGTAATAGCGCGGCACAACAAACCCAGCCCTGCTTTCATGCAGCGTTATCACGTTTTAGAAGTCCCATCCTGTGCTGCGTAACTGCTCGTTACAGCAATCACAGGCGGCCCTGTCCCTACTTTGGTACAGCGACAGCGGTTCTGTATCTATGTTTTTGTCTGTGTCTGTGCCTGTGGCTGTGCCTGTGCCTGTGCCTGTGCCTGTGCCTGTGCCTGTGCCTGTGCCTGTGCCTGTGCCTGTGCCTGTGCCTGTGCCTGTGCCTGTGCCTGTGCCTGTGCCTGTGCCTGTGCCTGTGCCTGTGCCTGTGTCTGTGTCTGTGCCTGTGTCTGTCTGTGTCTGTGTCTGTGTCTTTGTCTGTGTCTGTGTGTGTCTGTGTCTGTGTCTATATCTTTGCTGCAGCATCATGATGCAATGGGAGGCCCATGCTTCAGAGGTAAACTCCATCCATCATCAGCATCTGAAGTAATCCTTCACTGTGGTGCTGAGATGTCTGCTACTCAACTGCTCACGCCTGAGCACACAGGCGGCTCCGTTCCCGCACTGGTGCAGCGGCTGCTGCGGCATCATGGCGTCGCTGATGTTGGAGCAGCAGCTGGCGGTGAGGCCCCAAGGCTGGAGGAGGTGAGCAAACAGAAAGGCTTTGTAACAGGACGGACCAAAAACAGGCTTTCTAACCGAACGGAATAAAAACAGGCTTTGTAACAGGACGGACCAGAACCTCCTTAAAAACACACACACATTTGTTGACACGGATACCTCAACATCTTAACATGCTTTGCACACCACAGACACCGCCGACATGGCGACCATACAGGACCCTCTTACCATTTGACTCACCTCTACCCACTAAAAAATGTTGCCACGGATACTTCAACTTGCTTTGCACATCACTAACACCACCAACATGGCGGCCACACACACACACACACACACAGCAAGATTCCAGTGCTAGCGAACAAAGAGATGCTACAGCTATGCCTGACTTCCAACATAAAAGTAACATGCTCAAACCCATGTAGGTCTCCGACCACGTGCTCCTGCACTGCCGTGGGGGCAAGGACGTGATCCGCATCTCACGGACGTCAGGCTGCCTGTCTGGCATTTCGTGTGATGGCCACGAGCTCATGCTGGGGGACCTGCAGCCCTGTCTGTTCAGGTGCTGCAGAAACATAGAAACACTGCCGTCTGTTCAGGTGCCGTTGTACTGTAAAGTACCGTGATTTTGTAATGCGAAAGTACTGCGCCATTCGCCGATGGTGTTGTACAAGGCAGATGACTAGCACGCTACAATAGTGTTATGCGTGAGTACAGTAGCAATAGTGTTATGCGTGAGTACAGTAGCAATAGTGTTATGTGTGGGTACAGTAGCAATATAGTGTTATGCGTGGGTACAGTAGCAAGCAGCCCCAGCTTTTGTATTCAGAGGTCCAGGAAGCCGATGCTGTTGAATATTTTGTATGCTTTGTATGTTGCGTGTCTGCATGGTGTTGTTCTGTAGATGTACTCGCACAGTGCGGGTTGTGTGCAATTGCGCAAGCAGCGTCAATCCTCCGAGGTTTTGTTTGAGCATTTGAAAGTGCAGTGGCAGCGGACAGATTAGTGGAGGGGCGGCTATGCAAAACCATGACCCTCAGTAGCTCTTGTGAGCTCCCACTTAGGGTTGGCCAGAACCATACATTTATAGGTATATACGGTGTACATACGGAGTCTTTAGCAGGGAAATCATTATACATACGGTCATATACGGTGCAGATATACGGTTCTGGCCAACCCTACTCCCATTCCGTGGCTCTCTCAGAATTTGATTGACTGATTTGTCTTGTGACCTCGGCAGGTCCTCCAACAAAGTGTGTGGTTGATGAATTGCATGTTTGGATGCATACAGTATAGAATCGTTTGACCTGTGCCATCGGCAGGTCTTCCAAGACTGTGTGGCATTGATGGATTGCGAGTGTGGGGTGTCTACAAGTAGGAGCATGCAGGCTTGTGAAGGTCAGATGGCTCTTCTATTCACTTTTTTTTAGAGTCGTAAATGATCGATTCAGCGGAAGCGATGTGACCCTCTTAATTTAGCAGGCATCTCTGTGTTGTGAATCGACAAGCAGGAGACATCACTGGCTGCCTTTGTGCCTCAGAAAGATAAGTGTCTATGCAGGCACGATCCTTGTGTGCCTTTGTTGCTGCTGCAATGAGGAGCGAGCATCAACAAGGGCAGCAACAACAACAAGGACAGCGTGGAAACCATACCACCATATGTTGCACTCCAGCATGTTTTCGGCTGCATAGCTCAAGGCTGCATAGCTCAAGGCTGCATAGCTCAAGGCTGCATAGCTCAAGGCTGCATAGCTCAAGGCTGCATAGCTCAAGGCTGCATAGCTCAAGAATTATATCGATCACTTACACACTACACACTACACATCGTTATCAGGGCGTGCACGGACAATGACCGCGGTGGTGTCAAGGGTTCTAGCTATGCTGCTCGCTGGATTGCCGCAGGCTTAGACCGCATGGAGCGTGCAGGTGTGTGGGTTGTTGGTATGTGTATATTCACCATTCAAATGGGCAAGGCAATGCATAATTATGCATAGCCTCTGCTCTTGCCGGAGGATGATCTGTTTGGCTGTATACCGTGTATGAGCATGCACGACGCAAATGTACATACAGGCATACAAATTGGCTGCCGTTCTGGTATGGTTTCTGTACACGTTGGGTCCATTAAATTCGAATTGTGTGTGATCAAGTTTGAAATTATAACCTTAAGGTTTACTAAAATGGCTCCTTTTTCTTCATTACTGTATGGGGTGATTTCATTGCCTGCGTCGTTTTCTTTTTTTCCTTTTTCACATACATGCACACACACAGGCCCATGCAACAATCCCTAAATATGGCACTGTGTGGTGCTACCTGCAAGGAGGGCTTGCAGAAGGCGTTCACACACGTGCCTACACGTGCAAACATGCGTACATTCACACACGTACACAAACAGGCCCATGCACTATTGAGGCTGGCAGTGTCCAGGACGGAGCCGTTGTTACAGTCCGCTGCACTTGGACAATGAAACCGCGAGAGTTGAGCCCCCAAGTGAGTGAGGAGGACATGTGCTTTATTTTGCTGCTCCATATGGTTAAAAGACACTGTGTTTTGTGTTGGTGAAAGCACATCTGAAAAGTCGCCTTCCTTACTGAACGTGGAAGTAATCACTGCCAATCTTCCTTCACACACCCAAAGCTCTCACATTTATCGGCACACGCAAAGATAACATACACAATCACCAGAGGGGAGCAATTGAGGCCCAAGATTCACATGTTTTGATATGTTCTGAGTCTCATATGCGGCAAAAACCACCCAGCTTCAGTTCTTACATGTTATAAATCCGTTTCTCTAGGCCCCTGTCTGTGGATGTAAAATGTGGAGCTTGCCAATCTTGCCGTGCATGCTTAATTTGCTGTGGCTTATGTGCGGCAAATTAGCAAGCTTCAAATTCTACTTATTATGAGTCTGTCTGTGCGTGTAAAAGTATGAAGCTTGACAATCTTGCCGCACGTGCTTAGTTTGCTGTGGCTTGAACCCCACATCTTGCTGCCAAATCGTTGTATCAGGTTACCTACTGCAAAAACAAAGGTTATAGCAAGAGATGGAGTGAAAAGAGTGGTTGGCAAGAAATGCAGAGAAAAACGCTTTTCCCAATAAAAGCACCCGTCTAGAGTGTAGGTATCTTATTTGTGCGTTATGCCCTGTACTTGAGCAAATAATCTAATTCTGAGCACGTGCTCTGGCAGCCTATAACTTTTGCTTAACTCCAAAATTTTATTGATTCAAATTTGACGGGGTGGCGTATGCATAGTGCATAGTTGCCTCCTAAATGTTAAGATGGAGCATGTTTCGGCACTTGCTCAGTTGCCCTCCTCTGGAAAATGCATAAGCAGTGTAATCGACTAAAGACAATAATATTTAGTCAGGAAAAAGAAGCAAATTTGGTACCGTGCACCAAAAAGATGAAATAATCGCATTATGGGGAATATTGATCCATGAAGATTAGGAGGGCAAACACACATGCAAACACACACACTTGACAAAACTTGTGCAAACAATCACACAGCTACAAACATAAACACACATACACACACTACCATCGCATGATACCTCATCCACTCTCTCTCTCTCTCTCTCGCTCTCTCTCTCTCTCTCCCTCTCTCTCTCTCTCTCTCTCTCTCTCTCTCTCTCTCTCTCTCTCTCTCTCTCTCTCTCTCTCTCATAATCCTACAGGACTTGGAGGCATGTGCCAGTGATGCCTAGCCCTAACCCTAAACCCTAAACCCTAACCGTACAGGAGTTGGAGGCACGTGCCAGTGCCGCGGCTGGAGGCGCAGGAGTGGGGGAGCTGGGCGGTTCCCACTGGTTTGCCGAGGTTGAGACACTGGTTGAACACAAGGAGGGGGGTGTGGAGAAGGAGGCCTCTACTGATGGTGCTGGTAGGGCTGGTGAGGCAGGGGGGCAAAAAGGGGCAGAAGAGCCCGCTGGGTCTGGATCTGCCGGTGGTGGTGGCAGTGGCGATGGAGAAGGTGGTGGGACGACTGAGCAGGCAACAGCAGCTGCAGGAGAAGGAGGAGGAGAAGGAGAGGGCGGTGCTGGCGCTGCAGGGAACAAGGCTGAAGGGGAGGTCAAGGTGGGTCAAAGGAGTGGAGACGGGGGGGGGGCACTGCAGTGTAATCTTGACGCACGTGCGAGTCCGGTGGATGACTGTGGTTGAAAGAGGCAGGCTGGGAACTAAGTTTTGTTGATCAACGTTTAACTTTGTGTGGCTGTCTTGTCTTGCGCGCTGGGAGGTATGCACGTTATTTTTAACCTGCAATTTTTCTTTTTCCCCTTTTGTTATGATTTCCTTTCCTTTTTATTTTATTGGCACCCAAAAGCGCTCCCCCACAACGAAAGAAAAGGAACATTGAATGGGGATCAGGGAATCTACAGTACTCACAACTCAAGTGACTATTTTGCCCTCACTGAATTTGAAACTGTTCCACTGCATGCGTAGCCTGTAGTCTGTTTCATGGACATTTCATGGACATTCAAAACATCCTTTCATCCCAACTCTCACATTTCAGGTGGGGATGGCACAGAAAGGATATGCTTGCACGTAAAAATTATTGAATGTGAACATTGTAGTCCCCTGCACCCCTCATCCCATTTCCCTCTGTACATGGGTGACAATTTACAAGCATCCATACATTATACAGGTGGAGGTGACATTCAATAGTCATGCCATGCACAGGTGGGGGGTGACATACAGCTTCCATGCAATACACAGGTGGAGGTGACATACAGTATTCATGCAACCGGCGTGGTAGAGTGTGCGTGGAACCTGGACGCTTCACAGGCTTTGCCTGCCCCTCCTACCCCCTTGACCAGGTATGCACAGGCAAGCTTTAAATGAAAGACTGTTCTCTCTTGTTTTCGCATGCACGTGCTGCAAGCTGCCCTGCTAGCGCCAGACTGTGCATGCACAGATACACACAGGCGCACACACATGTACTTATTAACAATGAACAATGAGGATCAAATTTATTTATTCATGTTCCCCACCTCATTGTGCTAGGGGAGTCCGCCTACAACGTCTGTGCCGTGTCGTTTTGCCCTTTTGCAGCTCCCTGCCGCGTGTTGGTGTCACTGCTCCCTTTGCTGGGAGCCTGAGCAACCTTTCCTATTACGGACGTGGCCCTCATGAAAATTACGTAAGCACACCCCTGATAAGAACTATGTGAGCACTATTGGCTTAATCTGTATGTGAGCAAGCTTGCAGAGGAGCAAGTTTGTGTCTGTTTTGCTGGGTGCGTAGACTGCGTTGTTGAAAAAGCGGCTAATGAAGGAACGGTCGCCGTTGTGGTTGTGTGCTGAAATACATGATGTCTGATGTTGTGCTGTTAGACTGTATAAAACACGCTCCCGGCCATTATTCATTGGACCCTCTAGCTGTCTGGAAATTAATGCTTTTCTGCCGTAAATGCAGGCGGATCGCAAATATGGCGCACACATTGGAGTCCACGAATTCTCTGTGCCTGAGGCCCACTGTCCTTACGTGTTTCCTCAAGTGAGTTTGTGTGTTTGTTTCTTGTGTGTGTTTGTTTACGTACATGTGTGTGCGTGCTTGCATGCACTCATCAATTGGCAAAGACAGCAGTTTTCTGGTTGTCGAGCAGCACGTGCATCAAGTATCTAGTCGTCTGGTCAAGTATCTGGTCGTGCATTTCGTTCTGGTCGTCTGGTCAAGTATCTGGTCGTGCATCAAATATCTGGTCGTCTGGTCAAGTATCTGGTTGTGCATCAAGTATCTGATCGCCGTAGCAGCACGTGCATCAAGTATCTGCCACATCAGCAATTGTAGCAGCGTACACTTCTGATGCTTCGGCTCTGCTGATACAAGAAGCTGTTGATCGTTTGTGCGTAGGTATTAGTCAAAATGCAAAGCATCGCAGATCATGCGTATATGATACACCACTAAACCAAACCTGCTCTTATGCTTCACGGTATATCAGGAGTACGGTGGGCGTGAGGATGTGCAGTTCATGCTGCTGCGGAGCCCTGCTGCTGCTGGTGTGGCGGACACTGCGACAGGAGGAAAGGCAGCAGAGAGGGTGACGGCAGAAGGGAAGGAGGGGGGTGATGAAGAGAAGGGGGGTGG
>Ga0307963_1000639_pt1 | contig 24377 bp, 27 predicted proteins | sample OrgLakmetagen594_FD_201829 | JGI IMG/M metagenome (GOLD analysis project Ga0307963, IMG submission 201829) | Saline water microbial communities from Organic Lake, Antarctica - #594 | ecosystem: Environmental > Aquatic > Non-marine Saline and Alkaline > Saline | place: Antarctica: Organic Lake... | reverse complement strand
TGTTGTGATAGTGTGAGAGTGTTTGAGTGTGTGTGTGTGTGTGAGTGTGTGTGTGTGTGTTTGTGTGTGTGTGTGTGTGTGTGTGTGTGTGTGTGTGTGTGTGTGTGGTGTGTGTGCGGGAGTACATTGTGCATGGGTGAGTTGGTGGGTACTCACATTTAGCGTGGGGATAGTTTAAACAAATTACCTGCTTCTTATTTCAAGTTCTGTCAGCATTTTGACTCTGGTCTAATTCGAATTTCTTCATTCACATCTGATACAGTGAAAGCATGATCTTCATTTTACCCATAAAAATAATTACATCGGTACTAAGTTCACTTTAAACTGCTATGATAGGTAAGTCGCTAGCGGTTGGAAGGTTGCAAAATGCATCAATTATTGGTAGCACAAGCGAATACATCGATATTTTCCTTGCAGCGATGCATGCAATTGAGGCATATCAAGGATAAGAGGAGAGCCACAATTGTCGTCAAATCCACATCTTTTGGGTACACATGTTTCTAAAATGTATAAAGGGTAACACGTTGAGTCAGTTGCACTGACATAGCAGGGAAAGGACGATATTGTTAAGTGGCCGCCTGATAGTAGTGTGTAATACCAACTACAAAACAAGGCCGGACTGGCTGCTTGACACTGACTGTCATACCCACACCCTAAGCAGCTCATCCAGACCTGTCTCATATTTGCAGAGGACTCATCAATTGCAAACGAACTGCTTCAAGCCATTTGACGTACGTACATATATATACCTTACACCGTTCATCATTCAGCATAGACCCCTCCTCATCTATCCATCTCTTTCAAACCAACGCCACACATCAGTTGCACCCGCCACTTTATAAATGTGCATTGGTTGATCTACAGCAGTGTTTTGAGGGTCTCAAACAAGCCCGCGGGAAGGCGCTTGGATTTGCCGGACTTCTCCAGCTGCTGTGTGACCTCTGCCAGCAGCGAAGCTGCACCGGATTCCAGCGAGGACAGCTTGCGCTTGGCGGCTGCGTGGCGCTTGACTGTGAGGGCATCCATTTCCTGCAGTAGCAGCGGTAGGAGCAGCGCAGCAAGAGTAAGAAAATCGAGATCACATTCGATTTTATGAAATTATGTTGTAAGATCACGGCGCATCATCTGAAGAAAGATCTGTAAGCAACAAGCCTTTAATCAAGCGCCATCCTTCAATGCGTGTAATATAGTCAGTGCATCCTGTAACAGATGATACAGGCAACAAGCTTACTGTTTACCGGCCTCTATACTGCATCTGAAGCACGGCTACATAGTTATAGCATTGTTTTTGACCACAGGTCGGTGAGTAAGCTAGGCTGATTAATCAGATATGAAAGTTATACTAGGTACAGCATTATCACGATAAGGAGCTCGCTAATTCCCACCTGTTGTGCTGAATCCAGCTGATTGTAGATAGAGGCGTACTCATCCCAGGACGTTGCCAGCTGTGCCATAAAGTGCTCCTGTAATTGTGGTCATAAACACAATTATGAACAGGCACTTTGGCATACCGTGCCTCCAGTAATCAGTTGGATACGTGAAAGGTGGGCAGATCCGCAAATGCATATACATGGACTGTCTATACTGAGATTGCCCTCCTAACAACTGCGCTGATAGTCCCGTATGTGCGTATGTGCGCTGTTTACAAGCATGGTTCTGGTCATTTTCAAATTGAAGCAAGTGCGCAAGCGTCAAAATGGCTCACACTTGCAGCACTAGGAGAGCAGACCCACACATAAAGGACGTACATAATCATGCACACTTGTGCGCCTTTATGTGTCTAAAATTGCGAGTTTGTTTTAGGCACTTATGATGTACACAGCAGCAAACCACAAACACACAGACACACGCAAGCACACATAAACAAACACATTCAGGCACATCCACAAACGCATACACACACGCACACACACACACACACACACACACAAATACACTCAGGCACACACACAAACACGCAGGCATACACACACACCTGCATGGCTTGAATGGATCTGAACTTTTTATCCATCTGCTCCGAGAGACCTCCGATGGTAGAGCGCACAAGTGCAGCGTGGTCACGCATCTCTTTTTGAATAGTGGCCTCCATTTCCTGGGCTCCCTGTGAGGTTTGTAGGCGCGCACAATGAAAAAACGTTGTTACAGTACAAAGAATGCTTGAGGTCTGTTCATTGCCTCCTTTTTGGGGGGTTTGATACAACACAGCGCAGCGCTTGAGAGCAGGTTTGACATGAAGGTTTTGCAATGCAATATGTAATATGTGGCATGCTTAGGTGCAGCAACCATACTCTGAAAAGAATGCATATAAACCGACACCACCACGCAGTTAGCCTTTGTGGTGAAGAGATCAGTAAAGGCAAGCTGGGCTCAGCAATTGTTACAATGGATGCTTGTAACGGTGAAAAGTTATCTGACCTTAACGTTGATGACATTGAAAGAAACATCCCTGACTGGGTTTTCCCAACAAAACAGAATCTTCCAACTAGACGTCAAAGCCATCCAGATGGCGTGTTAGTTATGCCCATCGAGAGAAGAGGCAGGCATTTGGATCCCAAATAGATTCCCACTAGGGACAGAGACATACATCTTGTAGAATTCAAATTTTGCTCAGACATAAACCCGCAACAGACATCAGAAAAAGCGCACAACCAACATCAACCTCTTATCCAGCGTCTACAAACAAGGAGCCTCCGAGGCATCTCTCGAAACAACAAAGTCACACTTCATGTTATACTTCTTGGGGTCGGGGGCACAATCTATAATCAGTACACCATATAACTCCTCTACTAAACTTGGGCATGCCCACGCACAAAGTGCACCAACTAGCTACTAAACTACACTGCCATTCAATAAAAAGCTTAAACAAGACCACAAAAACAAAACGCAAAATACACTTTAACAACAACAACAACAACAACAACAACAGTGATAATGGGGGATCTGAGCGGGGGGTTACTGGCAGAGCGGCTGGCTTCAGGAGGGCTAGGCGCAGGCCGGATCGCATGGCTGACAACCCGCCGGATCCTCATTAGTCTCTGTTGTTTCTCTTTTTCATCTTTTGGTGGGGTTCTGGCTAGTGCGAGCACTAGTTGAGAGCCTTTCCTTAATGCACGCTGGTGACTCCCAGTGTAGACTTTTACTTTTTTAGTATGCATGAGTGGTGCAAATTACTGGGATCACTTGTTTTTGGCCCCTCTGCTTCACAAAGGGATTCTCACCAGTGCCAGCCGCTCTTGGGCGTCATTGAGGATGTGGGTCTGCTTTTGACGCTTGGCCAGGCGGCGGGACTCTATGATCCTGGACATCATGACCTATGCATGGTATGGAAGGTTTCAAGGGCAAAGATGTGAAGCCAAATCAGGGAAAATTTAATATAGACAGAGGATAAGGAATATGAAGCAGACTTGGGTTAGTACTCCCTACTTTAATTCATTTTTAAGCCCAGAGCATGCAATTATGAAGACTACGTAGGTGGAGTAGTTGCCGAAACATGGGTAGGTGTATTTTCTTGAGAGGTGCATTACATACTTGACGCATAAAAACGCTTTAAAGGTAGCCAATCTGTTTTGATAAGCAAAAAAAGCCGTCCCAAATGCCTGCTGTCGTTTTCTTTGCTGCCACTGGCCTTAAGTTAATTAACACTTGTGAATGACGCCATCTTGCGTAAACTGCAAACACAATAACTGGTAAGTTTGTGTTCATAAGCCATACATGCCAAAGGCAAACCTTTTCCCCCTTCCTGCCCCTCCTTGTCTTCCCTACCATCTCTCCTTCACCACAGCAGCACCACCACAACAATGTCATATAAAAAGGCTTATTAAAAAACTACTCTTGTACATCAAACACACAGGGTTGGCCATAATTGATTCACACCATCCTTATTCATGTGGGGAGTGTATTTTGCTGCCTGCGTAACATTCATGCTTCTGTTCAACCCTACAAATGCAATTTGTAAATTCCACCTTGATAGCCTCCACCTCCTCATCCCCCTCCTCCCGCTCTTCTTCGTCCTCCTCTCCACCCAGCAGACGCACCAGCTGTGCCACAAGCGCACCCTGTCACGATGATGGCAAGAGTTGTGTTTGTGAGCCACACTGTAACTTCAAGCTTTGCATTTCTCAAGGGGCTCAGCACCACAGGTGCAGGACCATCTGCAAGCGCAACTTAGCACTTATAGTATGACATAATAGACAGTCTACTAACATAAGGGCAAGGCGTACACAGCCCATGTAAAAGATGTTGCACACACACATACTACGCACCCTGCACCAGTAAACTACTGCTGCTGTGACTTGACCCCTTATGATGCTGCACCTATTTCTTGCTCACAAAACCTTTATCTCATCAGTTTATAACCAGAGAATGCAGCAGTGTGCCCTAGGAGTTCCGAATGGCATGAACACCGCTAGCACTGGATGAACTGGCACACCCAGGAATGACCCTGGAATTCAGACAGAGCATACAGGCACATCTTTTTCCTTGATTCTAGACAGTTGATATAAACCAGCCGTCCTCCAACTGTTCCTGACAACTGATCTGAGTCAGCCCACCTCTGTGTCACCCTCGTCTCTCTCTTGGCTTTCAGGCGTGAAAGTCGGGGCAGAAAACAGCTGGTCCTTTTGAGCACCTGCACCCTTTTGGCCTGTGTGTGCATGTGTATGCGCACACGCGTGTGCAAATGTGTGCGTGTGTGCGCGCACGTGCATGCTACCTCCTTGGAATCTATTATGTCATATCCCCCAAGCCTCATTTGCATTAACATATCTGCCTCTTCCAAAGTCTCCCTCACTCACCAGCAGTGGCCTTCCTACGTGCAGGTACCGCAGCCTTTCCAGATGCCTTGCCACGCCCCTTCCCTGCACCACCAGCCCTCAGGGCCCCCCCAAGACCAGGCAGCTGAAAACTGAGGGGCAGTAGCGGGGCAAGGTGAGCAGAAGGGGCACCATCGCTTGGTACGGCCAAGCCAGACTCCGGGCCACCTTCGCCCTCCAAAGGGGAGCCGTCGCTGACCAAAAATTGCTACAAGGAGGAGCAGTAGGCATTGGGGCTGATGCGCGCGTGTGTGCGTGTTTGTGTTTGTGTGTGTGTACGCGTGTGTTTGTGTGTGTGTGTGTGTACGCGTGTGTGTGTGTGCGTGTTTGTGTTTGTGTGTGTGTACGCGTGTGTGTGTGAGTGAGTGAGTGAGTGAGTGAGAGAGAGAGAGAGAGAGAGAGAGAGAGAGAGAGAGAGAGAGAGAGAGAAAGAGAGAAAAGAGAGAAAGAGAGAGAGAGAGAGAGTGTGTGCGCAAAAGTGTGTGCATATGCGTGTTTGTGCGTGTGTGTGCAAAGGCATGGAATGAGTAGGTTTATAAGGATTGGAGAGCTGGAGAATCAGTGCTTGCAAGATCTAAGTAAGGGTGAGCCTGATCATGCACAATTACACAGTTTGTACGCTGCGTATTCCTCTCATCATTGCAAGCCTTGACCATGAGAACATTTTGTGGGCTTTTATATGCATGCACATCAAGGGAACAAGAAACGTCGAGGAAAAGGCTTCCTTTGAAAAAAGTGGGCGTATATGCACAACGTCAATGCACGTGTCATACACACACAAGCACACACATATACACACAAAAACAAACACTCATATACACACATACATGCTCGTCCAATGGGCTGGGGGTGGCACTGGGCCCTAACCCAAGACCAGCTAAGCCAAAGCCTCCAAATGGCTTGGCAGCTTTTGCCTTGGTGGAGAGAGGCTGAGGCTTGCTAGGTCCTCCTGTTCAACCCAAACAAAAGACTTGTTGTTTGTTCATGATGGCTCATGATGGTTTATTTGTTTATAATGGTCTGTTGTCTGTTCATGATGTGCCTTTAGCTTTCTGGGCAAGGGTCCTGAACTCTACAACATGCTTTTGGTACCAGCCCAGACTTGTCAAAACTCACCCTTTCATTTTGCACGAGCCAAGGGGATGCAGGGTTGTAAAAAGGCAACACACACCACGACACTTTATTCCCGTATCCACAAACATGCACATGCACACATCTGAAGACACAGACAAACACAAAACGCAAACCCCACATAAATACACATAAGTACACACCACATAAATACACACATAAAAACACACCGACCTGTGGCGAGCTGCCCCAAGACAGGTGCAGCTGCCGCCTTGCCCCCCTTCCCCCCCCCCCCTGCTGCTGCTGTGGGCCGTGGCCGCTTAGCGGTTGAGGGCCTCTGGGCCTTACCCCCCAGGCCAGGCAGCGACTCTTCCAAATGCTCTGTACCACCCCCCAAGCCTTGGAACTTCCCTCCGTTCCCCTCCCATGCTTGACCCTCGTACCCCTCCTCTCCCTCTCCCTCTTCCTCCGCACCCATTATACTCACACCACCACCACCACCACCACCACCACCACCACCACCGTCCTTGCCAGCAGCCTGCTTGCTGGCGTGCAGGTCGAAGTCAAGGAAGCGCGGCAAGTGCAGGCCTGTGCTGCCAATTCCAGGACCATTGCCCACTCCTGCAAACTCACCAACGTCCCTAGGCACACTCAAACCACCAACCTCTGACACTGTCTGCTGCTGTTGTTGATGCTGCTGTGGTGGTGGTGCTTTGTCAGTGTGAGGAAGGAGGGGGGGGGGCCGCAGCCGTCCACGCTCCGTGCGCTGCTGGTGCACGTGGACGTCCAGTGCCTCGTAGCCTTGGGCATGCACCTACATACAGTGTCCAGCAGTGATGCGTATAAGTGAAAAGAGGAATGGACCCGCCTTATCCAATGCTGCAGATAGACGCGCCCTGTGCAGCGCTGTTGGTGTGCGTGTGCATTCACTGCGTTGCAGCCTTAGGACAGCTCGTGGTCCAAACACTGTGGAGCCTTATATATATAAAAGATCAGAACCACACATGAGATAACACAGCGTCCCAATGTTTCCGCTATGTCTTTCCTCTCTCAGTCCTTACCCAAGCAACCATTGTCACCTTCTCTACAGCACAGAGCTGTCGGCAGTCATGCAATCATCACCCGAGGTCATGCAATGCATTTCAACGGGCCCCCTCCACCAGAACAGCTTATGTTTCTCAGGTTCCGACTGTTCATGTCCAAATCCACCCCAGATCTTCATTCTCCTACCACAGTTACGCCACTACATTTCCTGGACACTTCAATGCTATAATTCATAAAGGGTGTGGTTGCGCAGATCACGAGCTCACTGTCGTTTTGTATGTCCCTCTTTGACCTGGTCGCCCTCAATTGAGAGGCCTTCCTACTCACATGATCTCAACAAGTCATTGCACGCAGATCCCTGCTGCTTACCCTCCTCTACACTTTTTTGTGCAAATTCTATACATCAAAGTCACTGACGCCGCTACAAATCCTGGCATTGCCTAGGCAATTGACATAGCATCAGATTACACGTTGAAACTCACCCGGTCCACCTGCACGTCCTCCTCCTCCTCGACCATCGCCTCCCCGTCAATGGCCGCGTACTCAGCAGCAAAATCAAGGCCTTGGGGTGCTGCTGGTGGTGGAGCCACAGGTTTAAGTGCTGGGGGGGGCTTCGTTGCCTTTGCCTGTGTATCAGGCTAAAATAAAACAGTTTAGCATATGCACACAAGGCCCAGTAAACTTCATCCACCATTCCTTGGGGGCTCACTTATCTGGCTATCTGTAACTTTTGAATGTCCTCACGTATTCCTGCTTAAATTCCTTCTTCTGTAGGTATTCATCTTATTTAGATCAGATTGATAAAGCTGAAAGCATGTCAGATGGATAACTTTCTCATGCTGCATGCACTGGCGAACGGAAGTGTGTAGCTACGTAGGTGTACTTCTGTGTGTGTCTGTGTGTACAGGTCTGTGCATGTGAATTTATGTGTGTGTGCATGTGTACGTCCGCACCTTCGGCTGCTTAAGTGGTGCTTCCGGCCTTGACACAGGGACAGGCTGGACGGCAGCTGCTTCTTCTCCTTTTGCTGCGCGTGCACCAGCTTTCTTGGCATTGGGGGACTCCACTTGCTCACGAATAGCCTGGCGCGCCTGCGAGTGTGCGTATATATACTGGAGTGTATATGTGTTTGCGTGTGTGAGTGTGTGTATTTGCGCCCGTGTGTGTACGCCCTGTGTATATACCTGATGCAAAACCTTAACCCTGATGCACACCTAATTCATGCTATTAAGTTCCTTTCAACAACATTTTGGAAACATCGCCCTCTTGAAAAATAGACGTAATTGTGCACAAAGCCTGCCCTGAACAGTAACCAAGTCACCCAGTACAAGTGTGCCCTCATCTTCCTATTGCTTCAACACCCTCTAGGCCTGCAGATCATCCCCAGTCTCCCACCTTTGAAGATGCGGCACGTGGCCGCCTTGCCATCTGCTTCCCTGTCTCAGCCTTCTCTTTGGGCTGCACAGGCTTCTGCTGCTGCCGACGCTGTTGCTGTTGCTCCCCTTCCTCTTCTTCCTCCTCTTCTGATGCACCTGCCCTTAAATCTACTGCGCCATCTTCTTCCCTTTGTCCTGGCACCTCTGTTCCAAAGTCAAAGCCCCCGTCTTCCTCTCCCAGGTCAGACGCTTCCCCTGCTGCTGCCCTTGCTTTCTGTGCGGTCTTGGCACCCGCTGCAGCAGCTGCCAGGAAGCCTTCAGCTGGTGCCTATGTTTGCAGGGGTAGCATGATCGTTCGTTAGTGACTGCGCGCTCAAAACAAGCAAGGCACACGGCTCCTAAAGTAATAAGAGAGGAAAGAGAAGGGAACAGTAGGGTTGTGTCTGTGGCTGCCTTGTTGCGGCCTAGCAAGGTGCCTGCATTGAGATAAGTATGTGTGTCTTGTGACAAACTACTGCCTATCGTGTACTTCCTTTTGTCTATCATGTGCCCACCATCCCTCCCCTGCAGCTGTATTAGAGGCCGCACAAGTGTAGCGTGGGTTTAAATGACTGCCGATTTGCATATTGCCCAGCAGAAATTGCCTGTCTTGGAAAATACACCACTTGCTTTGCAGCAAAACCTCCTGATAACTTTGCTGCAACAGACCATCTGCTTCCCTCATCAGTAACCTGCGCAACAAACCATCACATTTTTTCACCAATAACCAGGCAACAAGAGAAGTCTATTTCTACCAACTGTGGCCGTGCTATAGGCTGCTGGGAAAGCTGCTGCTGCAGATCACGCATGCTCAGATCAGGGTCCTCAATTGCATCCGCAGAGGCAGTCTGGCTTGCACCCAGGCCGCGCCCACCACCTGTAACATATAAAATGTAAAATGTCGTTCAGGTGAGGAATTGTTGAGAGGGCAAAATATTGACATGGTCATTGCATGGGCACGTTGGCTCGCGCCTGTACTGCATACGCAAACTTGACAATTGATAGGTGATCACGTCAAGCACATGATAGAGCTTGGCGATGTATGATTGGCAGCCTTCATGGCTGGGCACCAAACTGATCGCAATGCTGCACACTCACATCACCGTGTGGGCGATTACAGGCACAGCAAGCTCAGGTCCAAGGCAAACAGTATCCCTTCATCCCTTAAGACAAAAACGTACCTCGTCGGGCAGCCGCCCCCTTTCCCCCTCCACTCTTCTTCCCTACCCCCCCGCTCTTCCCACGCCCCCCACTGCGAGCCGATTCATCCGAGTACAGCACACTGCGTGGGGGGGTGGGCGCCTTTTTGGCAGCAGCCGCTGCTTTCGAAGGTCGCCCTACACGAGCTTGTGGACCAATAGGACGGGGAGGCTTGCCAACGCCACCCCCTTTAGGCAGTAGAGCAGTTGTGACTTTGCCACCCACACCACCGTCACCGCCGCCCTTCTTTGCGGCTGCAGCTGCGTGTGCGTGTGCATATGTGTGTGTATATGGGTGAATGTACTTGATGTGCTTGTGTGCATATGTGTAAGGGTGTTTTGTGTGCGCATGTGTATGTGCCTGTAGGTGTGCATACTAGTGGCTTTTCTCCAAGGGTCTACACGAATGAGGAAGTCAGAGTTAGCGCCAGAGAAGCAACTGGGTCGTTTGCAACAATTCCAACAATTCCAACAATTGCGCAAATTCATGTACCTGGGGCTGGGCGCTTGGGAGGGGGCTGTGATGGTACAGCAGCTGCTGCTTGTGGGGGTGGTGCTGTTGCTACTTCCACTGCTTTTGCTGCCGGCGCTGCTGCCGCTGTGGGGGCGGCCCCTTGGGCTTTGCGTGCAGAGCTCCCTCCTGGGGTGCCTAGGGCAGCCAAGCGGCCACGGTTGGGAGTAGTGCGCGCTGCGTGAGTCAAAGAGTTGAAGCATTACATTTAAGGACATTACCTTTGATGTCCTTGACAGTGGGCTCTGTGTGTGAATGCACATGTGTGTGCTAAGGTCCAGGCAGCTATCGCATACCATGGTTGTATATACGCAGGTATCGGGTGCGTGCACAATTGACGTTCTTGGTGGTACTCATAAATTTGAAAGCATCACAAGATTGCAGCACTTACTTAGCGCTCAAGACTGCACTTGTACCCTATAACAGGCTAGAACCGATTACACAACATGGTCTTAGGCTCCTTTTATGCTTATTACGGTGCCCTTTGTCCTCAACTAACTCATATAAGACGAGTGTGAATGCAACAAAACGAGATTGTGCATTTGCCGTCTGAACAAGCAGGGTCCTCAACTAACTCATATAAGACGAGTGTGAATGCAACAAAACAAGATTGTGCATTTGCCGTCTGAACAAGCAGGCAACAGAACGAGACAGGGGTTGAGGGCCTTCTTTCACAGGAGGATACCATGTCCCGTCCCATATTTCCTACCCAAGAGGGTCACGTAGCATAAAAATTAACAATTCATGTATAGCAGGCACAATAGACAGACGCCTAAGGCCTACAGGTTCTTACCTGCTGCTGCTGCTCTTGGCGCTGGGCTAGGGCTGGGAAGCACCATCTTGCGCACACCAAGGCTTCCAGGCTCTCCTGACATTTCAAGTATGGAGTGGGAAAGGAATTTATGAGCTGATCAAGAGGCTTGGGTAAAGGATAAAATGGTCAGCTAGTCTTAGTCGGCTAAAAAGGGCTAGGAGGCCTCCAATCAAATGAGTCAATTTGAAAACTTCATGTCACTAAAATGATTTCATTTCTGCACACTACACGAGCCTGCATTATAGTCCAATTCGCCGTAATATAATCGCCAACAAAATAAATTCATGAAGGCACCTGAGTGGTACGCCCTTCAGCGCTTGCTTTGGCACACCAAGGCTCACAAAATGTACACACAGCATTTGGCACACACACTCTTTCTGCACATCAGCCCTTACTCCTGGTGCTTTTTTTGCCACAGTCGCTTAGCAGATACAGGCATCACCTGCGTACCTACAAGGCAATATATAAGCTCGCTCACATCCAGTGACCTGCATACATCCTACCTCGTGCCCCTGTTTCTGGTAAAATCCCAGGCACAGGAAATGACATAGTTTGCTTCAAAAACTGCTCATGCCTGCCTTTCTGGCGGATCACAACGCTGCCTTACAGAACATTTGGTAGCCCCGAACCTTCTGTACACAATGCAAGCACGCCTTTTTACCTTGTGCTCCTTCTGCTGGTTGCACCTCAGAAACGGGAGGAGTCACGCGCTCCACCGACTGCTCACGTCTGCTGCGGCCCACAAACGTCTTGCCACCTTCTCCTGATTGTGTTCACAGAAAATTTTCAATTAAAGACCAGTAACTACAATATTGAAACAAAGTGGCTTTCCTCTCCCGTTTGTGACTTCAAAATATCTCTGATGACCAGACGCTAACGCAACTAAGCAAACAAAACAGGCCACCGCAACAAAACTGAGCCACCCCGATGTTTAAAATCTGTGATCTCTTTGACTCCCAGATCTCTACCACTTTTCTCTCTCCCAGACTCGTAAAAGTGTCATTGGTAAAAGTGTGTTGCTGTCTATCACCTGGTGTGGCTGATGTGTGCGTGTGGGACGGTGCAGCAGCAGCAGCAGCAGCAGCAGCAGCAGCAGCAGCAGTAGCGCCTGCTCCTGCAGCTGCAGAACAGACAACGGATGCTTGGGTGCATCCATACACTTACAATCTGCTAGTTTTTGGTTTAGTTGGCTTACAAAGGCGTTCAGCCTGGGATAGTTGCTCAACCTGTGATAACGAGGTAAAACCTCAAAACAAGCCAAACGTAAACTAAAATTTGAAAATAGCAAAGTGCAAGCTAACAAGGAAAGTGGCAAAACGAAATGCAGCTGCGTACAAATGATGACGTCTGGAAGTAAGGAGTAAGGTAAAACCTGAGACGTAAGGGAGTTTGATGGAAAGCCACAACACAGACAACGGATTTTTTGGGTGCGTCCATGCACTTACAATCTGCTAGAATCAGCAGTTGGCAGAGTAACGCAATGGCCCAGTGTAAAGAATTTATAAATGGTTTGATGAAGGTATGTGCTATCTAGACCACACACCGAGAGGTGCCCCTCTGTTGTGCAAAGGGAGAAATATTACAACGGCAGCAGGTAGATTTATGCTTTAATCAGCTGCTTAATTACTGGACTTTGCAAGATACCTGTAGCAGATGCACCTGCATCTGATCTGATTGCTGCACACAAACAAGATGCAAGAGGAGGAGTAGACTTTGTCGTTCAGTTGCACAGCCTCAACCAGTGTTGGCATTCATCCCAACTCCCAGGTGGCTGAGGTGATAACTATGTTTGAGAACACTTCATTGATGACTGGCATGTCAGTTTGCGCAATTTACTGCCCTACAGCGCCCCAGCTGCAGGTACTAAGCCACTTTGTACCAGTGTAGAAACTTGTCACCTCCACAATCCAAGAACTCTGGCATTTATTTTCATAACTGGCATCGTCTATTTGTATGACATACTAATATACGATGCCACACCTACAACGGCATATTACAGCTACTACAGGAGCTCCTTCTCACCTCTTAGCTCCAAGCTCCTGAACTTGCAAGCCCATAAGCTACAAAGTTTGATGAAAATATGAGTAGGTGACTGCCTGCCCCTGCTCATGAGCCTCGTGAGGGGGAAAAAGAAGCAGGAGAAATGTTGTCCTCCTTGTCCAAACAGGCATTCGTCAACAGAACCCCCCTGCTTGTCATCTCAAACACACTGGGACCATCCTATAACATCTCCACACCATACACAAACAAATTGTTATAGTACCTACAAGAAAGCGCCCTGTGGAAGCCGCCCAAACTTTCCTATTCCCACAAAAGGGACTTTATCCTTTACAAAAAATTTGTACCTGGATGCAAGTCAGCTTGGCGCATCCAATCAGGGTCCTCTGAGCCCAGGAGCATTGGGTCGTTCACTTTGGCACCTCCGTCCACATCCATTGCCTCATCTGCTGCTTCTGCTCCTGCTCCCTCCTGCGTATATTTGTGCGTGTGTATTTGTGCGAGTGTGCGCGTGTGTGTTTTTGTGCGAGTGTGTGCACGCCTTTTACACCCTGTGTAACAAAAGGTATACAGAGACAAACACAGGTCACCTGCTGATGTTCTGCCTCCTTAGCTGCTGCAGCAGCAGCTGCCTTTGTGCCCTTGCTTTTGTGGGCAGGCACTATTGCTACCGCTGCTGCTGCTGCTGCTGCTGCTGCTGCTGCTGTAGGTGCACGTGCTGCTGGTTTGACCTCCTGTTCATTAAGTGTCCATTTTGTTTTAAGTGTTCATTTTGTTGTTAATAGTTGCACGTGCTGCCAGTTTGACCTCCTGTTCATTGATTGTTGAGCATGCAAACAGCGATCAGGCCCTCAAATTATAACAAACGAGAAATTTGTATGCGCGGCCTTGGCAATTAGTCCGTGCTGGCTGATCTAACCAATCACTGCATTTTAGGTCAACCACCCCCCTATGTTGCTCACCTTCTTCTTCTGGCTGCTCCCACCACCATGGCGTGTGCGGTGAGAAATGGGTCCAGCATCCTCCTGGCCTTCATCTTCAGAAACCGCACGCAACGAGCGCTCCCGCTCCTGCGCCTCTTGATCACGATGTTGCTGCTGCTGTTGCTGTGTGTGTTGTGTGCATGTGTATGTGTGTATGTGCGTGTGCCTGTGCCTGTGAATATGAGTGTGCCAAGATGTGTGTCTAAATGCGTGTGTATTCTGTGTGGGTATTTCTTTGTGGGCATTTCTTTGTGGCTGTGAGTGTGAGTGTGTGTGTGCACACACTGTTTGTGCAAGTGTACGTGCATAAGTTAGTTCCAGCACTGCCATTCTGGTACCTTGCTACGCTCCTGCTCCTGCTGCTCCTGCTTCTTGTACGTTGCTGCCTTGCCCTGTGTGGCTTGGTGCTGCCCATTTTGCTGAGAACCCGCGTGCCTACGTGGGGATTGCCGCAACGCAGGCTGCGGCGGCTGCGGCGGCTGAGATGGCTGTGGTAGGAGAGGCACCTGGCTGCCTGCACCTTTGCGTCCCTTCCCAGCGTTATTAGCCTGAGATGCCGCATGCAGCTGTGGTGGCGGCTGCTTCTGCTGCTGCTGGGATTGGGTTTGAGAGCGTGTTGCCTTGCCCCCTATGGGAGCTGTCGGTGGTCGGGGGGGTTGAGGTGGTCGGGGTGGCTGGCCCCTGCCCTCAGCACTGAGTATGACATCACGTATGCCCTGTGAGCACAGTGAAGAAGGCAGTAAGCACACATACACACCCACGTATGACAGTGTAAGGAATGCTAGCACAAGCAGCGCCTTCCAAATCCTTTAACCGCATGAGCCTCACCTGCAAAGCGGCCTCGTGCTCTTCTGATTCTGTCTGCTTCCTGGCAGGCTGCCGCTCCTCTTCAGATCGAGCTTCTAAATCTGAGTCAGCACCCAGACCCACCACTTCAGTTTCTTTCAGCACCTGCTCCTGCTGCTGCGGACGCTGCTCTTGCTGCTGCTGCTGCTGCTGCTGCGGCACCAGATCTTCCTCTTCCTCTTCCTCTCTGTGCTCCGCTTGATCTGGGCCTTGAGGGGGCTGAATAGGAGTGTGGGGGTCCAGGGAAGGATGCATGTGCACCGATGGGCCAGCAGAGGGACCAGCAGAAGGGTGGTACAGGCTGGACCCAGGTGCTTCGTCAGCCCCATACACGTGCATGTCCCTGAAGGTGGTGGATGCGGTGTGCGAGCAAGGCCAAATGAAAGAGATCAATTCGAATTCTTCAAGGGTCAGTGGAGGTGCGGGACTCATCAGTAATGTATGCGTGCATGCCTCTGGAGGTGATGGATAGGGATGCTCGGATGGATAGGGATGCATGTGAGCAAGGCAAAAAAAAGGAAGTCACTGCTTGTTGGAACTGTCCAAGAGTCAGTGAGGGCTGCACCCGGGAGCACCATCAGCCCTGTTTATGTGCATTCCTCAAACATGTGCATTCCCCTATGGCAAAAAATATGTGGAAACTGCAGAGCATGGCTGCGCATGGTGGCCGAAGTGATCAAGAGACGCACTCACCACTTACTGTCTTTTGGATTTCATCTACAACCTAGCAGGTGGTGTTTAAGATTCAAGGCAGAAGGAAGTTCAGGGTACATATATCATGAAAAAATGTGTTTAAGGTCAGGCTTGTTCATGCACAGTAGGACAGCTTCCGACCAGATCTCTGGTCTCTGACAACTCCTCAAACGGTCACTAGTAAGATTAAGCACATCATTTGTCTATACTCTGCAAATGAATGGAGCACACAGACGCGCCAACGTATGTCTACGCATACATACACACGATAAAGGGGAATTGCATGTGTTTTTCCTACGTCAGGATGTGGCCAAGCTACTAAAATAGCGTTATCATGCAATTAATCAATACATGCATCATAGCAACCACTCCCTCACATTGCAATGCGGCCGTGACGCCTAGGTTGGCTGAGCTCGTAAAATTCATGGGCTTGAGACTCCACAAGGATTTGGCTGCGAGGAAGGTGCCTGAGGAGGGGGGCTGCTGCATCTTTACGTGCCCGGATGGTGGCATGCAGCTTGAAATCGCTGCAAGGCGTATATACACGTGTAGGTGTTATCATGTGTTCAGTTGTTTTAGCGTGTGAGCAAAGTGTATGGGAGGTACCCGTGCGTTTGAATTGCACCTGTATCAATGGTAGTGGAATAGCGATCGTGCATGTTGTGATGTACGAAAGGGGTGTGGCAAACATGGAAGTAAACGCTTTAAAGGGCGTTAGGTGAAGATAACTAGCCACCAAGTTGGTCGAAAAATGAAGGATGTTATAAGATAGGGGTGTACTGCCGCATTTCTTTGACCAACATGCAATCAAGGCCAGAGCCTGTCAGTTTAATGCCCCCTCCCACCACCTGTGCGCTTCCCACACTGATCAGCCAAAAAGCCTGACCTGCCGTTGGCAACCACAGAAATTCCCCGAGGGTCCACCGAACTCCATCCACTACCATGACCACCGTACCCACCCCTTAAACTTCCTGCCACCCTCCCATCGGAATATGCTTGACCCTGTTGTACTGCAAAATGACAAACAAGCGGCACACACGCTGGGGCAGTGGGGTGCTTTTGTGTCATCTCAACCCCTATCTAGAATCCATTCCAACCTGAAGCGCTCTCTCTCTCTCTCTCTCTCTCTCTCTTTCTCTCTCTCTCTCTCTGTCTGTCTCTCTATCTCTCACTCTCTCTCTCTCTCTCTCTCTACAATTTTTTCTTTCTGCCCCAGCTAACCACCCTTCTTGTCGCTCAGAAAGCTGGGGGCAGGGGAGGGAAGGAGGTCAGGGGAGGAAAGCAGAAGGGAGTCCAAAAAAAGGTTAGCATAATAACCGTCAATACGGACAGCAGCCCACTCCCTTAGCCTGCTTAACAACAATTATAGTGCACAAAGCAAGCATACCAAGGTAGAGCATCACCTTGTGCGAGAGCGTGTCGCTTTATTGAAAAGTCCAGGCTTTCTAATGTCCAACTTTAACAAGTTTTCTGATCTTCTAAGCTAAGACGTTTATATAATTTAGTGAGTATGGCAAGAGCCTCTCCAAGCTAGTAAATATATTGACTTAGGCAGCAGTTAGGAATGGTATAAATTCTTGGCTTAGATTGCTTGAGCAGTTGATTGGTGCTGACAGATACTTTATGCTACATGTAAAACCACATACGTTTTTACATCCAACTCATCTTTGTGCTCTGTTCCCTTGTATCTTTGCTTTGTGTCTCTTTATTTTTTACTCCTTTTGTTCTTACGCCAGTATCATCATCTCCTAAATTCATCTGCAATCCCCCATTCAGGATTGTGTTCAGTAGCTTTAATACAACTTCTCAGCAATCAGGCTGGGAGGGTCAGCTATCAGGCTGGGAGGGAGACTGTGCGTTTCTTTTCATGTCAACGCTTTCCTCCTTTTATGTTTGTTCCTTCATGGGAATTTCTATAATTAAAAAGGAAGGGGCACTCTTATTCATCAAGGTTTTACAGAACCACAATTGCAGCATCTAAATATTGCCTACAATTACACCTCCTGTTTGTGAGCCCTGTCCCATTCGCTCATTACGAGGGTAATATTTGCTACCTGCGTAAATATTTTTGCAATTTGGTGTTACACTTTCTCCTTCTGTTTCTCACCTGTCCTCGTGCTGAAGCTGAGTGCAAACCTCTGAGAGCTCTTTCGGGATCTCAGCAGGCTCCAATTCAATCACAGCAACATCTGCCTGCGTTGTGTGTGTATGTGTGCTCGATGAAATGAGATTGCTTTCCTTGTGCCCCCAAAAGCGGTGTCAACGCAAGCAAGACTTTGCAAAGTATTTGTATTACACTAATCTGTTGTATTGGCCCAGAAGTTTGCAGATCTTGAGCTTGGATTACGACCCACCTCTTCATCATCATCCTTGACAAGGGCATGCTTGAGTTTGCTGAACTCAAAGTCCAGAGGCTCGCCTTGTATTTCATCTAAATCTTGCCCCTGCGTGAGCAATTGATAACCAGACCATACAGTCAGGGAGGAGGGAGAGTTTGCGGGCAGCGTAAGTCGTTCCCAATTAGTTTGACAAGGAGCTGGTACCGTTTTACTTCGTCACAAAGGAGTAAGAAACGTTTTATTGCGCTTTTGGATTTTTTATGAGTCAAACAGCAAGAGAGTTACAGAATCAAATCCACCCAAACAGAAAAGTATTGGAATTTTTACGCCAGCTTGCCACAAAAAAGAGTGAAGCTTAAAGCATTGAGGTTAGCTCATCTCAGCAAGAACCTCTGCATGCTATGAACTGCTACTACACCAATTCAGATGACCAAAATATTTCAAGAACGCTGTTTGATTTGCCTTCAAATGAATTCACAGATAGTGTCTTCCAGTGACGGTCTTGAATAAATCTACAAACCTTTTCTTCTAAGTAAATTTAAATGAACCCACAGAATTTGCTTGCTTGCCAAAAGGTCACAGCAATCTCACCCTTAGCATACAAACTGGCGTCTATCAAGCCTTTTTGACAGTACGTTTGCTGTATTAAAATCATCACACTGATGCAGGTGCGGGTTTTGAGACAAGGGTGTGTCAGAGGCTGGGCGCTAGATCTGTGCCGCTTGTTCATAGCACCACGGAACAGGGAACAGGATATTTTAGGAGGAACACCTGTCCTCCCTGTTTCTGCCAGTGATCAGATGTTGTTGCATGTAGGACACACAGCTTACCTCTACATCCATAATTTTCACGTGAAACGTGAGCTGCGTGCTGCCCACATCCACCCAGAAGTTTTCAGAAACAATTTGGGGGGTACCGAAGCTGATATTTAGGGCTTGGAAGCTGCTGACACTGCAGGCAACAAATATCAACCACAATCAAAATTGCTGTGTGTGTGTGTGTAGCTGCTGGCACTGCAAGTAACGACTTGCATAGCTAGAGCCAGCAGATTGAGACAGTCAGGTGCAGCAATCAGGAAATGCATGAATTGGATATCTGAAGCTGCTGCATTTAGCATGGCACAGGGACACAAGCCTGACGGTTAGAAGTTTATAAAGTAAGTAAAAGTATGGCTAGATTTCGAGGAATCACAGGCGGTAGGCAAGCGTGGGATTGGCGTATCAGAAAAGCTGCAAGAATGAAGGACATCATCAGACGTGGCTCCATAGATTAGTCTGAGTCCAGTCAAATTCTACAAGCAGTATGACCAAAGCTGTCTTGGTCCTTAGCACATAATGAAGTAGGACAGCGCACAGAATGAAGGGCAACGCACAGAGAAAAGGTGCACACTCACGTTGGCCGTTGCAGAGAAGCATTGTACGCCAGCAGTATTGGGCGCAGCTCCTTGGCCAGATCCAGTAAGCCTCCCTTTTTGGTCAGCAGCTGGTGCAGGAGCGTGCGAACCTGGGTTGACGGTGTAAACAGTGAATCCTCCGGATCGAGAAAAGAAAAGGACTGTGTGCTGGATTGAGGGGAAAAAAGGGATTGTATGCCGGAATTCAAGGTAAGTTCTATTCTAGCTCGGCTCCACCGAATGTTGGAAGGCCAACCACACATGGCCAACCATCCAGGATCTGTGACAAGACTTTGGCAGCAAGCTGCAGAGTATTCTGCAAAATACCTCTTTTGGCCAATACCAAAAACAAGCAGATGAAATGACTGACGTAACAACAAATACGTAAAAACACGATACCAAGATTATACTTTTTTCCCTTGATACAGGTATTAATCTGATCTTCACAGCTTTGGCTGCAGTGCTCTGTGGAGGAGTTATTTGGTATACTCAATACCTACGTGGTTGTTATATAATCAAACTGGGGAGGGCTTTCACTACTTGCATTATATTCTCTATTATGTGTCTGCCAAAAAGAAGAGGCACTCCAAATAATCATAGCATGTAGCAAAATTCCGCTATAACGTGTGACTCCTCGAGCTAAATCTCTTGCTGCTTGTTTTAAATGAATTGATAGGCAGTAACCAGCACCTTGGCACTTGGCTCACCTCTTCAATTTTGACAAAGCGATCTACTGCATGCATGTTCCCAGATTTGGCGCAGCGGAACAGCACCTCCATGATATCCAACTGCATATGTGGAGTGTGCAAGGGAGCAAGTTGTGCCTCATAGGAAAGACATCAATGAAGAGTGCTGCAATAGCTATGTAGCTATTCCTTTTTAAACATTTTGTTATTGACACCCAACATCACTGACTTGACTGCCTTTGAGGGAAAAAGACAGTGGCAGCACGCTCAGGCCGGAAATCTCATGTGGTTTTTTGCAATATAGGTTGTACTGGCTTTAAAGGCAGTGCTTACCTGTGTGTTGAAATCGCCGCACGTGGCCACGAAATCATTGAACATGTAGTTGCATAGCTCGTCATACGCGAGCATATTAGCCTGAAAATCAACGTGGGTCGGAGAAGTTCAACCATGAGATTGTTTATTAAAATCATGGAGTACAAGGTAGGACTTCTCAGAGACACTGTCAGCCTTAACAGTCCGTTTAGGAAGATAAGAGGTACAGGAAAATGAATTTACAAAGCAGAATATAGCTTGCCTCAGGCAAAGTGCACAATACCTGGTTCTTGCGGCTCCTTGTCACTAGAGCCAGCAGCAGTTGAGAGCTTCCGCGTCGTATTGACACTGGGAAGCGCCTGTGTAGATGATGCCACAATTATTTTGCAAACAAAGCCTGTATGTTTCCCCGATTAGAAAATAGACATTTGAGTGGCCGTAAATATCCAAGTGCAAATATGACGGTAGTGAAATAACCTATTGCCGATTATTTAGGCAATTTTTATAACATACAAACAAACACAAGCCCTTGATTGCTACTACCAAACCTATATATTCTAATCTTAGTGATTGTCCTACACAGCGCTGCATGTGTCTGCGTTGCAATGTTGCTTGTAGTGTCTGCTTACCTGGTTGCAGGCATGTTTTCTAGCAATGGCTCCAGAAATCTGTCAGACAAGAAATCACGCCCAGTTTTGGGGCTGCGATGCGAAGGCTCTGCAAGCACGTTTGGATGTATTGCTTATAGTGACCAGAAACCACACCACAGTATGGTAAGACGAATGACACCTATATAAAACCTTCTGCTATGCAAGAGGAATAAATGCATCATCTCATTTAAGCTGCAAAGTCAAGGCTTAAGATCAAAAATTGGGGCAGACAGAAATAATAGCACTCAATCACAAATCGTGCACACTTGCAAATCTGTTCCTCCGAGACGCTCTCTTCAATGTTTTGGAGGAGAAGGAAAAGACAGGCGGTAGTTTTCTCACCTCTTTACCTTAGAATGTCTAGGTCGTGCATGGTAATAGGACACAGATGGGGCATGTAATCCTCCCTTACCTTTCCACTCTGAGCTACATAAGTCGCTCATGGAGCTCACGGTCAGAATCAACAGTTCCTGCATCTCCTTGTTATGCTGCAATTGGCACAATGCAATGAAATGTGAGCTTTGGTCAATGAGATGTGCTTTTTTGTTACGTAATACCAACCGTCTCTATCTTTGTAGACTAGACGTGTAGCACAACTACAAGCAGGCAGGTAATTTAGTAAACAATAGTAAGGGCAACAATAAAGGTAGAATGTGTGCCTTGCTATGCACGTAAGTAATAAATGCAAGGCTGCACTCACCAGCCAGGGACATCTGTGTGGGAACTTGGGCCTCAATGCCAATAACTTTTTTGTGGGAATCTAAACCGCACATGCACCGTAGTTACTTAAGTGCAAACACGGCAATTCCTTTCACCCTTACCTCAGTATCATTCTGGGAGAGCAAGTCAGTCAAAACAGCAACAAGGACGTCGGGGTACGAAGACTGCACAAGGCTCTTGGCAAGGGCATCTCTACACAACCGAAAAGAAAGGGAACAGGCAGACCACTGAAAACATTACATTTTATCCAGGAGATTACAAGGTATACAGATTTAATTCAGGCTGAGGCAACAAAAACGGGACAGCTCCCTCTCCCGCAAGCAGAGTTGCAGCATTTGCGTTAGCCAAAGCACGCGTACCTGGTAACCCCAGGAAGGACGTGCAGGATGCACCAAATGACCTTGGCTTGCTGTGCCACATCAGTCCCCTCATCCTCCGTCTGTGAGGCAACATAAGTGGTAAAACACAACAAGTGGCCAGCGCTTGCAGCATTGTGAAGAGTGCTACTCTCATGCGAGGTAGAAGTGGTAAGAGGCAAAGTAGCCAGATATACGCAAAAGGGGGTGTGACATGCAGAGGGGACGTCGGTATTGAGGCTGGGCAGCATGCACAGCATGCACAGCGCCAGAATAAAGAGCAGGGACGTGGTGCGCAAACTTATCGCTCAGCGTCGTTTCATTTGCCTGCCCTCTTTCACCACACGCTTTCGTACCACGCCAATGCGTGCCACAATGGCTTCCACAAACGTAGACATCAATTCTGCATCTCCTTGGTCGTAGAGCGCATCCTGTTCATCTGGCGACATGCGCTTGTACTGGGACTGCAGATGCCCAAATTGCTCGATGAATTCAGAGGTTTTTAGACTTTGATCCTTGAGGACCTCCTGTACACATGGTGGCAGCAGGATGAGCTCATAACAGAGCAGAAGGGCAGCGTGCAGCAGCGTGTGCAGCGTGCGTGATGCTTCTTTGGAGGATGGAAAGCAGCTATTGACACACACAGAGCAAGTTCATGTCTGTACAGAAATTCGCATGCATGTCTAGGTCTATTAAAACAAGGTTCACAGGAAGAGCTGGTGGCAAGGGGTGCTCAAGAAGTCAAATTCAATTTTCTGTGCCTGCTCTTCGCCGCGCGTGCGATGCGCAGTAATACTCACGATAAACTTTGGGATGGATACAGTAGAGGAGGCGGGCCCGCCGTCTTCGGAAGGCTCCATCGGAGCGTCAATCAAGCCGCTGCTGAACTGCGAAGACGCAGGCGATTAGTCTTATGCTATAGAAATATTATTCCTAAAAAGATCAGCGTCTGTAGCCCTTTTCCCCCTAACTTGTGCTTACGAGGCAGGCACTTTGATAGCAGGACGAATAATAAATTAGGGATAAATCAACAGGCAAATTTTAATTTTACTGCGCCTACATCAGCAAGCAACATGCTAGTGTGCAAGATGATACTAGCTGTGCAACAAGAACCCGATACAGCCGCTGCTGTGCGTAGGCATGGTTGAGTTGATGTGCCGAGTCTAGTATACTTTGCACTTTTTCCAACCACTGGCACTCTGTTCAGCTGAATGCAGGATGAAGAACACATTTTGCAGGATGAAGAACACATTTTGCTGAACTAGCTATCCGCATGAAGCAACGTCTTGCTAGCCTTCGCACACAGCATCGCCAGCTGGACTTCCCACCTCAGTATGAGGATAGCCCAACTCGTTTGAGGACTTTTTGAACCAGCCAGATATGTATGGTGTGGCCGGCCTCTTTTGTGGCTGAGTGCCTAGCCCTTTTTCCTTGTCCTCCTTGATGCTTTCTCTTCGCGCTTCTTCAAAACAAACGTTCTCTTTTTCTATACACTTTTCCCTTGATTTTCTAGCGCCGAATTGGTATGGTTATAGGCTTTTTTCAAGCTTCCGCTCAGATGCCCCCCAGAGGCATCCTTACCTTAAATATACTTTGGTGCGTGTGACAGTGTGACAGTGAGCCTTGACTGCCAGGTTAGTGCCACCATTTGCGAGCCGGATCTTTGCTCTTTTGTGGGGAGGATCACACAGATGGCCTGAGCCACTCCAAGCAAAGCCTTCAACAACAATTATACAAGCGCCCCAAACAAAATCTAGCAAACACGCACCAAACAATAAGGTCTGCCAATATTGCAAGGAGGGCTGCCTCTTCCCCACCAGATGGCCCTGCTAAGAATCCTTATCCCATGTGTCATGACCAGCAGCTGTATCAGTCAAAGTACAAGACAGATAGCGCCACCAACAACTGGCTACGCCAGTGGAAATCACGGAAAGTATGCTATCGTTAACCGACCAAACTACCCTGCACCAAACAGAAGCCTCTGCCAGACCTAAGGCGTGACACATGACTAAGATACATTATCCCTTAAACACAGCTTACGTCAAAACCAAATACTGTATAGAACATTCTCCTACCCAGTAGGCAGCAAAGGCTCAAGAACAACATAGCCTTGCCTTCTAAACCCCTTAACACCATCCTGCTAGGAGCAACAGGCACCGTGTACAGCAGCCATACAAAAAAACCAGTTTCCTGTGCTCGCAACGGACCCTTTTTGTCTGTTCAAACGCGCTTGCATTGTAAGACAACTCAAAAGTCTCCTCCGGTACCTCCAAATCGCCCTATGCCATGTTTTTGATGACCAGGAACACACACAAAGCGTCAATTGCGCACCATTTGACCTGTGTGTGTGTGTGTTTTGACGATTTGCTCGAGTCCCAGCACGCACAGCACGGTGTTTGTTCTTGTCTGCACTGGGGGGCGATGTATGAGCACCTCCGCGTGGTGCCCCCTGGAAAACGCCTTCGTGTGCCTTCGTGCACACGCCCGGAAATACTCGGGAGCGGCTAAGACTCATACGGCGGAGCAACACGGCAGC
>Ga0307963_1000637_pt1 | contig 24419 bp, 23 predicted proteins | sample OrgLakmetagen594_FD_201829 | JGI IMG/M metagenome (GOLD analysis project Ga0307963, IMG submission 201829) | Saline water microbial communities from Organic Lake, Antarctica - #594 | ecosystem: Environmental > Aquatic > Non-marine Saline and Alkaline > Saline | place: Antarctica: Organic Lake... | reverse complement strand
CTAGGCAACCATTTTGAACACAGCCAAGTCAAATTGCAAGGTATAGCCAGCACCACAACAGGGCCTACCTATTAACTGGCATAAATATAAACTTTCCCTCCTGTTTATTGAGCTAAGCCTGTATGTGGGAACCAATAATATACCTGCCGCCGATAGTTCACTGCCACCTACACTATGTGAAAAAATGCGCAAGAAGCCAAAATTTCGAAATCCATTTCTCGTTTCTTCCTAATTTTTTTGGCCCCGCTCAACACGCTGCTGTGCATCCCAGGGTCTCAACGCAAAGCAAGTTCTAGCGGATGAAAATTTTCATAAAAGGTCACAGGTGGTACGCTACATCCTCCTTGAACCTTGAAAAGTCCCCTTACGAGGATCAAGCTCCTAAGTCCCCTAGAAGGATCAAACCCCTGAGTCCCCTTAGGAGGATCAAGCTCCTAAGTCCCCTAGAAGGATCAAACCCCTGAGTCCCCTTAGGAGGATCAAGCTCCCAAGTCCCCCAGAAGGATCAAACTTCTGAGTCCCCTTAGGAGGATTAGACCCTTGTGACTCCGGCATTGTATCCACCACCATTCAAGGCTGCGTGCAAATGAGTAGCCACAAAATAAATGTGTGTGAAGGCAGTTAGGCCAGCTGATTTACATTGCCTTGGTGTCAAGACAAAGTGGGTTTAGACAGGCAAGTTTTTGAACGGTTTGAGAGGTGACATGGGATATGTAAAGACGGGTGCATACATATTCCAAGAGAAAACAGGAGCAAGTTCATGATGTGCTCATTTATATACTCCACTCACGTGCATCTTGGCCGGGGACGCTGCTCACTGGGTTGTTTTGTGTGTGTCTGTATTGGTCCTGCTCCATTCGAGCATAGGAGCTGCAAGCACAGTTTAAACACACACACACACAATTAACACAGTAGTCAACGTGCCTCTTAGACTACTGTGCGATACTTAAAGATGCTAGGTGCGCGCAGGCGCAGTTGTAACAGGACGGAAGGCTTGCACCAGGCCTGACAAATTAGAATACAGCAGATATCCTGCAAGGACTTCAAGTCACAGTATAGAGGATTTAGTGAGGACTTCAAGTCATGGTATTGAAGTCTTAGTGAGGAGAAGTTGTCGCGTTAGACCCACCTCCTAGGCTGCTGAATGCAGCTTGATAAGCTGCTGTTTTTCTTCTTCCAGGCCACCCAGCAGATGATGAGTGTGATGAACACACCAGCGAAAAAGAGGCCTACTGCAATACCAGCTACGCCACCGTCAGACATGCCGGAAGAGGCCTGGAATGGACAACAACGAGGTAGGAATGATGTGGTCGAATATATTACAAACCCCTTCTTGCAGCTGATGTTATGGAGATAGTTGCTGGCACGGCAACAAGAGCCCTCAAGAAGAAAGGCCGACTTCATCTTAAACACAAGGTCTGAAGAAAAAACTACGCAGGCAGTGGGAAACCACCCCTCACATAAATTAAGGAAAAGGAGCCACTTTGGGACCGGGTGCCGTAAAACTCCTCCACCATAACACAAGGTCCACCATAACCCCACAACCACCATAACACAAGTCCACCATAATACAACACAAGGTCTGTAACACAGGATCCACCATAACCAACACAACCACCATAACACAAGGTCCACCATAATACAACACAAGGTCTGTAATCAGCTGTGATAAAACTCTTGTCTAGTCCTCAACTTGTAATTCCTCGCCTCTCTGGTAGACGAAGCTCATCCTCGACCTGTACTTCCTACTCCTCAACCTGTACTTCCTTTTCCTCAACCTGTACTTTCTAATCCTCAACCTGTACTTCCGAATCCTCGACTTGTACTTCCTAATCCTCAATTTTTACTTCTTTACCTCTCTGGTAGTGGAAGTTGCCGCCTGCAAAACGCAGGCAGGAGGAAATAGAAAGGGTTGTGAGTAGGGTTGGCCAGAACTGTACATACGGAAATACGGAGTATCCAGATACGGCGTATGTACAGTATATGGAAATCCCATGTACGGTTTGGGCCAACCCTAGTTGTGAATGATGAAGGAAGCCGTGTATAAGTGCAGCAGCTTAAGCAGCAAGAGCGTGATGGCATGGATTCGAGAACATACGCAGACTTCTTTGATCAAGGAAGGATTTAAAGGAAACACACAGTGTCGGTCACAGAAAAGAAACGTTAAGGCTGTGCGTCAGCTTGAAATGCAAGTAATAGCAGGCAGACCGGAGGGTGGGCCAGAAATAATATTTATACGTATGTACGGTGTACAGGTATTATTAGCAGGGGACATAAATGATGTATATACGCTTGTGGCCAGCCCTAATTATATGCAGTTTTGTACATCAGCACTCAAACATACCGTGCTCGATGCCAATCCAGCGCTGGTCACTGACCCCCCTCCCAGCTCTGTCATGCCCTTGACTGCCTCTTGCGAGTTGGTGGACGTGGAGCCGCTGGCTGTTGCTTTGACCTCGACGCCAGAAGCCAGCAGTGTACGTCGCTTGGCCGAGGTGGTGAAGGTCACCTAGGCAAAGGGCAGGAGGTGGTGCAGAGTACGGGAACATGTGTGTGTGTGTGTGCGCGTGTGTGTATGTGCGTGTGTGAAGGTGTGCGTGTGTGTGTAAAGGTGTGTGTATGTGTGTGTGTTTGCGTGTGTACGTTTGTGTGTGTGTGTGTGTGTGTGTGTGTGAGAGAGTTTGCTTGTACATGTGCGTACGTGTGCAAGCTTGAAGCCCCAGGTTATAATTTATTAGTTGGCCCGAGGTGAGTGCGATATTTGGAGGCAATTATTTGTTATAGACAGCAAGATGATCTCAGTGATTACCCAAATTACCAGTCCCAAAACCACACAGACAATAAGGCTATTTCAGCACTTCATTTAATATGCAGCAGAGGCATGCACCCCCCCCCCCCTCTCTCCCCCTTTTCCCCGCACAACAGGTTACATACACAGTGCATATTTAGAAATCAGACCTGAGCAGTGAACGCATTTATTGACTAGGCACATAGAAATGGACTCACCTCAGTGACTGTGACCACAATGTCCTCGTTGCACCTGGAGCTGTCCCTGGGATCCCCACATCCCTGGTCCAAAATCTCACGAACCTCGTCTTCTAGGTCAGCCACCCACATGCGGCAGGCCTCCCCATCGCGAGACGCCTCTTCCTTGGCATCTGCAGATGCAGGCACCAAGTTTGCACTTTGATGTGGGTTGATGTTGCCAGTTGATGTGGGTTGATGTGGGCTGATGTGGGTTGGTGTTCTGGTCATGTCCCTTCATGTGGGTTGGTTTGGGTTGGTGTTGCCAGTTGATGTGGGTTGATGTGGGCTGATGTGGGTTGGTGTTCTGGTCATGTCCCTTCATGTGGGTTGGTGTGGGTTGATGTGGGTTGATGTTGCCAGTTGATGTGGGTTGATGTGGGCTGATGTGGGTTGGTGTTCTGGTCATGTCCCTTCATGTGGGTTGGTGTGGGTTGATGTTGCCAGTTGATGTGGGTTGATGTGGGCTGATGTGGGTTGGTGTTCTGGTCATGTCCCTTCATGTGGGTTGGTGTGGGTTGATGTGGGTTGATGTGGGTTGATGTGGGTTGATGTCGTCGGTTGCCAGAGTCAAGCGTGTTTTCACACAGCAGGGGTGTGGCTGTGAGCCCTGTTGGATAAGATGGATGCAGAGGTCCAAAAGCAGCCCAAAATGCAGGAAAGGGCCCTAGATGGCCGTCAAACGTTCTGACTCCTGGTGCACTGAAAAATCATAATATATTGTATATATATTGTATGTAATCAAGACAATACAAGCATGTTTTGGACAAGTATGACCACGAAAACAGCAAATCCGCCATTTCCAAAATTCCACATTGAATTGCTCGCAGTTTGAGGGTTATAGAACTTTATTGAACCCTTGCTCCCAACAACACAAACTGAACAACCCTGCTTTTACCACCTACATATTTTCCTTGCACCTTTGGATGCCAACAGGCGCAATGCTTTGCAACTTCTCACCAATGGATTCACGAGCCTACCAGTACACTTGTAGCATAAAAGAGGACTGCATTCTCACCAACGATAGCCTGTGTGATGTCAATTTTGGTGTCTGGAATAGTGACAGTTGTAGCATAAAAAAATGGGCTGCATACTCACCAATGATAGCCTGTGTGATGTCAATTTTGGTGCCTGAAATAGTGACAGCAGCGCCTGCGATGGTGAACGCCAAGGTGCTGCTGGTCTCCTCTTCACCCACACCAGCATCGACCAGCTGCAGACATACATTGCACGTGGATTGGGAGGCAGGTAAATTGCTAGAGCTAAAACAAATGCAGAGGTGGATGCGCTAAACTGCAAGGGGATGAGTGCACATGGATTGGGAGGCAATATCGCTAGAGCTAAAACAAATGCAGAGGTGGATGCGCTAAACTGCAAGGGGATGAGTGCAAACAGCTGCAGAAGTAAGGATCTGGATTGCTAGGGAATGTGCTGGAGCCCAGGTAGCTGCAAAATGAAGGAATTAAAATGCTAGGGGATGAGTTAAGTTCAAATAGCTGCAGAAATAGAGGAAGTGCAAAATGAAATAGAGGAACTGCAAAGTGAAGGAATTAGAGTGCTAGGGGACAAGCTAGAGCTCAAAAAGCTGCAGATCAGGCACACATTCACATGGTTTGTGGGAAGGAACTGGCCAGGGCTACGTGACTGAGTAAATGCTCAAAAGTTGGTGCGTTCAATTTTTGATTGAGGAAGTGAATGCTCAAGTTTGTGAGTTCCAATTTTGACTGAGAAGAGGCATTGCTGCAAATCTAAGATGAGAGAGCACTTGAACAACTTAGCGGGCACGCTTCCAATCACAGCTTGAATAAAATCACACATCTCTCTAAGGCCGTGACGTATTACGCATGTCAACAGCACAGCTTGATGGAAAAAACACTCATCTCTCTAAGGCTGCGACATATTACGCATGTCAACAGCACAGCATGATTAAATCACTCATCTCTCTAAGGCCGTGACATATTACGCATGTCAACAGCACAGCTCAATGGAAAAAAACTCTCATCTCTATAAGGCTGCGACATATTACGCATGTCAACAGCACAGCTTGATGGAAAAAACTCTCATCTCTCTAAGGCCGTGACGTATTACGCATGTCAACAGCACAGCTTGATGGAAAAAACTCTCATCTCTCTAAGGCTGCGACGTATTACGCATGTCAACAGCACAGCTTGATGGAAAAAAACTCTCATCTCTCTAAGGCTGCGACGTATTACGCATGTCAACAGCACAGCATGATGAAAAACACTCATCTCTTAAAGGCCATGACATATTACGCATGTCAACAGCACAGCTTGATGGAAAAAACTCTCATCTCTCCAAGGCCATGACGTATTACGCATGTCAACAGCACAGCTTGATGGAAAAAACTCTCATCTCTCTAAGGCCATGACGTATCACGCATGTCAACAGCACAGCTTGATGGAAAAAACACTCATCTCTCTAAGGCTGCGACGTATTACGCATGTCAACAGCACAGCATGATGAAAAACACTCATCTCTTTAAGGCCATGACATATTACGCATGTCAACAGCACAGCTTGATGAAAAACACTCATCTCTCTAAGGCCGTGACGTGTTACGCATGTCAACAGCACAGCTTGATTAAAATCACACATCTCTCTAAGGCCGTGACGTATTACGCATGACAATAACAACTCTGCTTCTGCTTGACCAAGCGTGTATTTGGATCACACTCACGTCCTAGTTGTGGGATTGATTGCGTACTTGTTGTAAAAGTACACAATTGTTGTGGGTTTAATTGTGTAGTTGTTGTGGAAAATGTGGATGCAAGCGTGTGCTTGGCTCCGACACTGATCAAGCGTGTATTTGGCTCACACTCACGTCTAAGTTGTGGATATAATTGAATTTCACGTAGGCCGTGAAGAAGGCCTTGAAGCCAGCATCAGTGGTAGGGTTGTCAATTTTGTAGAGTCTCTTGGTACTGCTCGACCAGATGCCTGCCGTGTCTTTTTCCACCAGCGCTGCAGCCTGTGCTGAGGTGACTGCGGTAGAGCACACAAAACAGAAGGTTTGTTTCGTTTGCAACGTGATCGACGGTGAGATATTAAAAAATTTATGGGTGATATCACTTTCCTTTACTCACAGAACTGGAGTTCAAGATTTACACACTGAGCCCAGCAGATGTATAACATTGGTCACGAATCATTGTTGTGCAAGGTGCTTGCATGCGAAAACACATATGTTGACATAACATGCAACACAAATTGCTCGACAGGCTGCTTGACAAATGTCACAGGTCAGCGTTGCGTGTGTTTGCAGGCAATGCGAAGTGAGAAGAATGACCGGCAAAGGAATGGTAAAAGATCTTTGAAAGCCATATTTTTGCCTGCGACCCCTTAACGTCCTCATTACGCAGCGCAAAATTCAGCAATGTTAAAGTAGATTTTGCACCTTACCTGCACCTGAGAAGTGAATATCAATCACAGAACCCCTCAGAAGAAATGTGTGCAAAGTGTGTATGTGTTTGCGTGTGTGCTTGTATGTGTATGTGTATGTGTGTGCCTGCCCATGCACTGCCACACAGTGCATACACTTTTTTTGCTCACAAAAGGACTGTGCTATCCTACTATAGCATTCACCACAAACTATGGCGTGAACAAGCCAACATCTGGGATCACATTCCAAAGGCATGCAGGTCACATCTGGGGTTCCGTTCCAAAGATTTCCAGGTAGGCCTGGGATCACACTTCAAACACATGCAGGCCATGGTTAGGATTTTCTCCCACTTTTTCACACACGAAAGACCAGACGACACTCCAAAGACATGCAGGCCACATCTGGGCTTTCACCAAAGACACACAAGCTACACTCCAAAGACACGCAGGTCACATCTGGGATCACACTTCAAACACATGCAGGCCACACTCCTGGACACGCAGGTCACATCTTTGGATTACACCAAAGACACGCCAACTAAGCTTCTGATTCCACCAAAGACATGCAGGTCACGTCTGGGATCACACTTCAAATACATGCAGGCTACACTCCAAGGCATGCAGGCCACATCTGGGCTTTCACCAAAGACATGCAGGTCACATCTGGGATCACACTTCAAACACATGCAGGCCACACTCCTAGACACGCAGGTCACATCTTGGATTTCACCAAAGACACGCCAACTAAGCTTAAGATTCCACCAAAGACATCTGGGATCACACTTCAAACGCATGCAGGCTACACCCCAAGACATGCAGGCCACATCTGGGCTGTCACCAAAAGGAATGCAGGCCACACTCCAAGACACGCAGGTCACATCTTGGATTTCACCAAAGACACGCCAACTAAACTTAAGATTCCACCAAAGACATGCAGGTCACGTCTGGGATCACACTTCAAATACATGCAGGCCACATCTGGGCTTTCACCAAAGACATGCAGGTCACATCTGAGATCACACTTCAAACACATGCAGGCCATATCTGGGCTTTCACCAAAGACACGCAGGTCACATCTGGGAGTTCAGCTAAGACACGCCGGCTATACTTAGAGATTCCACCAAAGTCATGCATACACACGCAGGGCACACAACTCCACTCACCCTGGGCATCGATCTCAGCGCTGTTGCTGTCGGATAGGCCCAGGGCCAAAAGCAGGTTCGAGTACTTGGTGGTGTCGGCAAAGTCCTTCCTTGCCACAAGGGCGTTGGCGGCGGATCTGCCTGTGGTGCAGTCTGAGGACATGGCGTTCTCAGAGGTCCAATCCTTGCAGCCGTTGCCACAGAGCAGCTGCAGAGAATCCTGCGAGGTGTGTGTATGCATGTGTGCTTGCGTGCTTGTGTGTGTGCCCATGTGTGTGTGTGTGTGTTGTGTGTGTGTGTGTGTGTGTGTGTGTGTGTGTGTGCTGCAGTCAACTTTGTAAGCAGCCAGCTGCTTTTAAGAGCACATGAAAATGGAACCGCGTCTTGTTTGGCATGAATAAGATTGAATTGCAAATTGAATTATGTTGTTGAAGAGCAAAATTGATTATGCATGTTTGTGCGCTAGTGCTGCAAAGGTCCTGGACAATAACAAAGACAAAAATACATAGACAGAGGGGTCATTCTACTTGCAATCAATCAAGTAAGTAGACCACTCTTTGCGCAGTGAGACTCCCCTCATGCAAGAAACAAAGAGGAAAGGCTCAGAAGATCCTGCACCACCTCTCCCAAGTCCATTTGTGGCAGCAGTGGGCTATTGGTAGGTAACAGAAAACGCAACGGACAAAGATAGCATAGGAGAAGGTCCTGCACCACCTACCACACCCACACGTCTTACGTGGCAGCAGTGGGATATTGGTAGGTAACAGAAAACGCAACGGAAAGAGATAGCACAGGAGAAGGTCCTGCACCCCCACCACACCCACACGTCTTACGTGGCAGCAGTGGCTTTCCACAAACACCAGAGGAGAAAGGAAGCACGGGAGGATTATACCACTCAAAAAGCAGGATGTCCTATAACATGAACTCATTACTATCAAGCACCTACCTCAAAGCCCTGATCATGGGCACTACTGTGTAGGGTTGGCCAGAACCATATACACACGGAGTATGTATGGTATTTTTGGCAGGGAAATCACCAAATATAGTCATTTACAGTGTGCATATCCCTTTCTGGTTAACCCTAGGGGTTTCCTTTACTAAGGCCACACATACCGTGCACCTACCTATCAGCACCCTCGTCGTTGGCAGTAATGCGCTTGTCAAAGGCCACACGACCACCAGTGCCCCCCATACCCACATGACACTGCACCTACCACATCAGCACCCTCGTCTTCAGCAGTGGTGTGCTTTACAAAGGCCACCCGGTCATCAGCATTTTCCATCATGCACTTGAGGGCGCCACCGTAGCCAGCGTACTCGTCCTCACCAGTGCAGTCCTGTGCGGATGGAAGCAATTGCATCATACCTAGGGTTGGCCAGAACCATATATATACGGTGTGTATAAGGTATTTTTGGCAGGGAATTTACCATATATACGGTTCTGGCCAACCCTAATTATACCGTTTCGTTGTCGTCACTGAGCTTCACAAAATTGCAAAGGAGGCGCACCGATTTCAGGACGGTCATTAAAGACATCTGTGATCAAAAAGGGTGTAAAAAGTAGTACGTAGCATTTCAGGACGGTCATTAAAGACATCTGTGATCAAAAAGGGTGTCAAAAGTAGCACGTAGCATGTGGCGAAAGCAGGATGCTTTTGGGGACAGCATCAGACAAAAAAAGAGAGGTGATGCGGGTGTGCACTTCCAACACAAACAACTCACACACGACTGATGCATGCTCTAACAGCAACGTACTTACGCTGTTTTGCAGGCAGTGCACAGGCCGTCGTATTTGACGCACACTCCGACAGAAACCAACCTATGTTGGTGCAAGCTGTGCGCAGGCCGTCGTATTTGACACACACTCTATCAGAAACCTGCTTGCATTGTTTTACAGGCAGTGCACAGGCCGTCACATTTGACGCACGCTCTGACAGAAACCTACTCACGTTGTTGCAAGCAGTGCACAGGCCGTCGTATTTGACACACTCTATCAGAAACCTGCTTGCATTGTTTTACAGGCAGTGCACAGGCCGTCGCATTTGACGCACTCTATCAGAAACCTGCTTGCATTGTTTTACAGGCAGTGCACAGGCCGTCGCATTTGACGCACGCTCTGACAGAAACCTACTCACGTTGTTGCAAGCAGTGCACAGGCCGTTGTATTTGAGGCCACCCTTGACAGGGCCTTTGGAGGTAGTCCTGCACGACACAAGACGTTTGGTGTGACGTTTGGTGCACGACAAAAGATGTTTGGTGTGACGTTTGGTGTGACGTTTGGTGCACGACAAAAGATGTTTGGTGTGACGTTTGGTGTGACGTTTGGTGTAACGTTTGGTGTGACGTTTGGTGTGACGTTTGGTGCACGACAAAAGAAGTTTGGTGTGACGTTTGGTGCACGACAAAAGATGTTTGATGTGACGTTTGGTGTGACGTTTGGTGCACGACAAAAGATGTTTGGTGTGACGTTTGGTGTGACGTTTGGTGTGACGTTTGGTGCACGACACAAGACGTTTGGTGTGACATTTGGTGCTCGACAAAAGACGTTTGGTTGCCAATTACCAACACGTGGCAACCAAACAACTACAGGAACCTTGCAATCTGGGATTGAGTACTTCTGTAACAGAACCAGGGATTCTGGAAGATCAGTAGGTCTCTGTCCCTTTTGTCAACACTGATGGTGATGGTGATGATGATGATGGTGACCCATCAATCAACACAAGATCCAGGAGCTCACCCGGGAGAGCAGATTCCCTTGCTGAAGAACTTCGCAGCAACATAGGCATCCGCATTGGCGGGAGGCTCGTTTTCAGAGTCCCTTCGAACCGGCACAATGTCGTCATCCAGGAGGGTCCCTCTGTGTGTGTGTGTGTGTGTGCGTGTGTGTGCGTGTGTGTGTGTGTGTGTTTGTGTGTGTGTGTGTGTGTGTGTGTGTGTGTGTGTGTGTGTGTGTGTGTGTGTGTGTGTGTGTGTGTGTGTGTGATGGTTAGCAGTTGCCCTGCCAAATCGTCACAGGAGCTTCACGTACGATTGTGCTCAGTAGACCAAGCAAAAATTGAATATAAAAGCACAGCATCCAGCATGTACAAGCACATCATTTTACATTCAAGCATCCTCAGTTGCGCAATACTCACATGGGCAGCATCCAGCCAGCTGTCTTTCGGTAACCCGTGCTGCAGGCCTTCATATCCTACAGACAACAACAAACCAGGCACACACGCATGAGGAAAGAGAGGGACGAGATCGCAACAGCAACAAAGGATGCAGAGCAGGAGAAAACGTCAGAGAGGGGGTGGGGGGCAAGCAGGTCAGGAGATGTGCAATATCATAAACAACGCACAGATTAATCACAATTTAACGCATGCTCCAACATTAGAAACAGCGCACATATTGGACACGGTCCAGCATATGCAAAACCTAAAAAACATGTACAACAGCGTCCACATTGGACACAGCCCAGCATTTGCAAAAACTAAAGACATGCATTGTACATGCATACATAATTGGACACGTCCAGCATATGCAGAAACTAACAACGTGTATTGTACATGCATACATATTGGACATAGTCCAGCATATGCACAACCTTATGATGGCCATGTGCGTTGAGCTCAGCCACGAGCAGAACAATGACTAGGGAAAAGAGTATGCTTGCAGCGTGGCTAAAGGCGTGAAGGGATTTGGAAGCAACAGAGTTAAAAAAGGACGCAGTACAGATTGGACAATGACGCACTGCACGGTCTGGGAGGTGCTTGGGAGGGTTAGGGATTGAAAAGGAAGGATAACATATAAGATAAGAGTCGGAAGTGTAGCACAGCTAGCGTTGACAAGAGAGACAAGAGAAACAACTCTCTGGACCAGGTCAGTAGGGACAGGAAGAAGGTAAATCTCCAGATTAAACAAGCGTGGTTCCTCCACCACACAAAATCAAAGCACCTACCCTGAGCGAGGCTTTGTCAAATGCAAGGTCTGAGTTGGCGTCGCACTGAGACTTCTTGACCACGGCCACTCCATAGTAGGAGGCAGTTGCCAGGCTCTCATCAGCCCCACCCTCGGCCACGTACCCTACCAGATCGTGCTCACGGTTAGCCATGAACAGCTGGTTTCCTGCAATGCGCGCATCGTTGTGAAGTGGCACTTTGTGCCTTATTGTTAGCCATAAGGTACAGCCTGATGAGAGGCTGGCCACCATTTCACAATGAGCAGAGAACAGCTGGTTGTGCCTGCATCGCGCGCATCGTTGTGAAGTGGCGCTTTGTGCCTTATTGTTAGCCATAAGGTACAGCCTGATGAGAGGCTGGCCATTTCACAATGAGCAGAGAACAGCTGGTTGTGCCTGCATTGCGCGCATCGTTGTGAAGTGGTGCTTTGTGCCTTATTGTTAGCCATAAGGTGCAGCCTGATGAGAGGCTGGCCACCATTTCACAATGAGCAGAGAACAGCTGGTTGTGCCTGCAATGCGCGCATCGTTGTGAAGTGGTGCTTTGTGCCTTATTGTTAGCCATAAGGTGCAGCCTGATGAGAGGCTGGCCAATTCACAATGAGCAGAGAACAGCTGGTTGTGCCTGCAATGCGTGCATCGTTGTGAAGTGGCGCTTTGTGCCTTATTGTTAGCCATAAGGTGCAGCCTGATGAGAGGCTGGCCACCATTTCACAATGAGCAGAGAACAGCTGGTTGTGCCTGCATTGCACATCATCGTTGTGAAGTGGTGCTTTGTGCCTTATTGTTAGCCATAAGGTGCAGCCTGATGAGAGGCTGGCCACCATTTCACAATGAGCAGAGAACAGCTGGTTGTGCCTGCATTGCGCGCATCGTTGTGAAGTGGCGCTTTATGCCTTGATGCGGGAAGGCTGTCTTGAAGTTGCAGTATGATGAGAGGCTGGCCATTTCACAATGAGCAGAGAACAGCTGGTTGTGCCTGCATTGCGCGCATCGTTGTGAAGTGGCGCTTTATGCCTTGATGCGGGAAGGCTGGCTTGAAGTTGCAGTATGATGAGAGGCTGGCCATTTCACAATGAGCAGAGAACAGCTGGTTGTGCCTGCATTGCGCGCATCGTTGTGAAGTGGCGCTTTATGCCTTGATGCGGGAAGGCTGGCTTGAAGTTGCAGCTTGATGAGAGGCTGGCCATTTCACAATGAGCAGAGAACAGCTCATGGCCTGCATTGCACATCATCGTTAAGTATGCTCACTGCCCTATTATCAGGATGGCTGGCCTGTACTAAAGCCTGATGAGAGACTGGTTACCTCACGGCAAGTCAAGCACAATTAGACAGTTTGTGCAGCTTGTGAAGCGTCCTTTGTATTCATGTATCTTCCTATTGGGTCGCCTATGATACGATTTGCTGGGACTCGGACAACCAGCTGTGCGTTCAGGCAAATGCCTTGGCAGAGGACACGCACAGCCTCTTTCCAATTAAGCCTGGAGAATGATATTTAAACAAGGGGCAACATCACACGCAGCCTCCCTCATTGCCAATCCCTCGGCCATCCCTCTGGTCTGTATGACATCCAGTCTGCTCATCATTTCGCTAGAGGGATGTCAGGCCATCTTGATAACAAAAGCAAGGCAAAACCCACGCACGCCACCCGTAAATGTTGTGTGTTAACATAGTCACCATCTAATACCTGCACAGACCATTTTGTGCATTGACAAATAGCACAAAATAAAAATGCCACAGGGTGCCCTGTCTGGTCCAGCGCCAGCACCTTGCAGCTGTCGTCGCCCTGACTTGCCACCTAGATCTGTCTTCGCCCTGTTTGCACATCTTTGCCACCTAGATCTGTCTTCGCCCTGTTTGCAGCTGTCGTCGCCCTGGCTTGCCACCTAAATCTGTCTCGAATATCAACTGAACCTGGAACCTGTCTTTGTTTCATCTGTCTTTGTTTCATCACCTGAAAGGTTTGTCTATGCCAACACCCAATGTGTGTATATTTATGTGTGTGTGTGTCCTAAAGGCACGCACCTCCCACAACCGTGACGTCACTGTTGCCATCCTTGACGCTCTTCAGACACTCTTCGTCATCCTCAGCTTTGGTGCATGTAAAGCTCAAGTCGCCGTAAGCTTCCAGAGCCGACTCACACCCAGCCTTGGTGCCGGTGGACACACACACGCGGAGCTCATCTTTGGGCTTCTCCTGTGAGCGGACACGCAATTACAATGATGAGTGGACACGCAATTACAATGATGAGTTTGCGCTAAGAAGTAGAGACCGGTGGACACACACACGCGGAGCTCAATTTTGGGCTTCTCCTGTGAGTGGACATGCAGTTACAATGATGAGTTTGCGCTAAGAAGTAGAGACAACGATCGATTTCAATCACTCACAGGATCTCGAGAGAGTGGCGCAGGCAAGCGGGAGCACTGAATTAAGAGGGGGGTGCGCACGCAGAGTACGAGGGCAGCAATTTAAAGAGCTGTGAGTGCTCTGACAGGAATCAAAGCCATGTTGTCAGCACAGGATGCATGGGCAATACAATCAGGGGCTTTTCCTTACGTCTGGTGCTCGGATGGCCTTGAAGTTGTCATAGGCCTGAAAGAAGTCGCCCTCAAAATCTAGGCTGGACACGTCAACGACGCTCTCAGTGGAGGCTGACCAGAAGAAGTTGTTCTGTCCATCAATCTCCTTGGCTGCAATGTGAGAGCGAGCGCAGTGATGACAATGTCAACAGCTGTGCAATGTGAGAGCGAGCACAGTGATGACGATGTCAAAAGCTGTGCAATGTGAGAGCGAGCACAGTGCAAAGCACAGTGCAATGTGAGAGCAAGCAAAGTGCAAAGCACAGTGCAATGTGAGAGCGAGCACAGTGATGACGACATCAAAAGCTGTCTACACAGTGACAGCATGAGCATGCATTGCCCAAATAACGTGCTTTGCGGTCCCACCTAGAATACAAGCTTTTGTGCACAGGCCTCCAATTTCCAAGTGTTTACCAGCTGGCATGCTTTCAGGGTTAGTCCTAATTGACAAACTGCTGATGAGCCATTAAATCTGAGGCGACCAGCAGCTGTCAGGCCTTTGGTTCCAAAGTAACCAGCAGCTTTCAGACCTTTGGTTCCAAAGAAACCAGCAGCTTTCAGACCTTTGGTTCCAAAGTAACCAGCAGCTTTCAGACCTCTGGTTCCAAAGTAACCAGCAGCTATCAGTAGGGTTGGCCATAAATATATACGGTATTTTGGGCAGGGAAATCACCAACTATGTAGTGAGCGTCCTAACTATCAGACCTCCATTGGCAAATCGACTGCCAGCTGTCAATTTAATCTCACCTGCAACCCTGTAGGCCCCCCCGTTGTAGAGTGCTGCAAAGGCGGCTGCTCCTACAGTGGTAGACTTGAAGTTTGGCTTGGCAACCACGGCCTTGGATGCGGACTTGCCCGTCTCGCACTCGTCCTTTTCCCAGTTTGTCGAGTTGTAGTCCATGCAGCCGCTGTCACAAAGAATCTGGTAAGTGCTCTGTGCGCAAAGGGCATGGCAAATAGGAGGGATTTTAAGGGCCGTCAATTTCCAGCATAAGCCGAGTGCGTGCAAGCAGCAGAGTGTGCTCCTTGGGACACAATACACGCACTCATACACACTCACCGCCGGCCTTTGGACATTATTCTGCTTCTCAAAGTCTTCACGGGTGGTGTGCTTCACAAATGCCACGTCGCCGGTGTCAGAGTCCATGCATTGGAATGCGCCAGTGTAGTCCTGCAGGTTGTGTGGTGGGCAAATGCATGGTTAAGTAATTGAACGCACAGGCACAATGCTCTCTATATATGTAGCCAAAAGTATCTCCTACTAGACCTCGTACTCACATAGAAGGGATTGGTGCTCTGGTCGCCAGCGCACGGGCTTGTCTGCAAGCGTCAAAGAGCCGTTTACACCGTTTTAAAAGATATAGCGTGAGAAAGCGCGATGGAAGTAGCAAATAAAGATGACTGGTGCTCTCACTCACCGCACCGTCAGCTTCACCGCACAGCTCGCACAGAGGGGCGTAAATACCACCAGAGATAGAAGTGGGCCCTTCAGTAGTGGTCCTAATCAGATGAGGGTTGGTGACAAGTAAGTGAGCTTACAAACCTTGAGGTGATACAATACACACTTGTAGGGTTGGCCAAAACCATATATATACGGTGTATATACGGTATTTTTGGCAGGGAAATCACCAAATATACGGTCATATACGGTGTATATATACGGTTCTGGCCAACCCTACACACTTGAGGTGGTGGTATCAGAGGATGCGCGGACGGAAAAACACGCAACGCCTAGAACTGACAGGTTAGAAGATCGCATCGACAAGCTGTGACGCACTTGAACGGGGCCAAGAAATAGCGTAAACACACCTGGGGGCGCAGACTTTGTTGAAGAACTGGGAAGTGCTGTAGGCATCGGAGTTGATCTGCCCGCTTGGGTCTGACACCCGAGGCATGATGCCATTGGCCAACATCTTGCCCCTGTTTTGACGAAGGAAACAGAGATCAGCACATAAGTAAATTAACGAGCACACAACCATGTCATTGGCAAGCATTATTACAAGCATTCAACCATTTTGTCAGAGGTGTGAGCAGCTCAGATTGTCAACTTACACAGGCAGCACCCAGCCAGCTGTCTTGCGGTAGCCGGTGTGGCAGGCATTTTTGTCCTGTACAAAAGGTGTCGAAGTATGAGCCACATTGTTCACATCTATTGAATTTGAAAACAGGTCTGCCAGGGATCATAATGGGAGCTGAGCTGAAATGCGTTATTCACATCTATTGAATTTGAGAACAGGTCTGCCAGGGATCAAAATGGGAGCTGAGCTGAGCTGCGTTATTCACATCTATTAAATTTGAGAACAGGTCTGCCAGGGATAAAAATGGAAGCTGAGCTGAACTGTATTATTCACATCTATTGAATTTGAGAACAGGTCTGCCAGGGATCATAATGGAAGGTGATTGATCTCAGTAGCCCTCCCATCACCATACCTGGAGGCTCTCCTTGTTGAAGCCAGTGAATGTGCCATCAGTACACTTTTCGGCCTTGACCACAGCAATGCCAAAGTAGGAGGCGGTGCTATTGCCATCGTAGCTCTCAGCAACGTACGCCTCCAGCCCGTGCTCCTCATGAGACACAAACAGCTCTTCACCTGGACAAGGAATGAGCGCAGGGGATGCTTGTCAGGGAGGAATTGGGGAATTAGGGCATTGTTAGGGAGGAATTCCGAAGTCGAGTTGCAGCTTTTATTGTCAAGTAAAAAGCAGGCTGACTTGAAAATCAAGGACGAGGCAAAAATGTGCACTTACCCCCAAACACAGTCAGGTGGTCAGTGCCAGCCTCAATGCGCTCCATGCAGCCCTGGTCGTCGCCACCCTTGTAGCATTTGAAGTTGACAGTGGTGCCATCATAGGTTCCACTGTACTGCTGGCCCATGACTGCACGCACACATCACACACAATGGAATTGTATAGGTTGGGAGCATAAGACCAAACAAGCATGACAGCTATGAAACCGTCATGCAAACTGCAGGTGCAATAAAAGCAGGGTGTCCATAAGACAAGAGGTGCAGCGTTGCTGAGTATAAAGAGCACAGCATCCAGTGATTTGCATTGGTAAATGCAAATTATAGGTGAATCCTTCTATTGCCTAGTGGTCATTGCAAGCACTCTTGCAATGAGGTTTGCAACATGAGGTTTGCCTAGTGGTCATTGCAGGCACTCTTGCTCTCGTGATTTGAGATTCGCTGCTTTTCTTACCTGCTGTACACTTGGTGACAAGGGCATCATCATCAAACGGCACGCACACTTTGACCTCCTCTCCACCTTGATCTTGCTGCAGACGCCAATGGTGGTGACAGACGCTCAGAGAAAAGCTTGGTGTGTTTGAAAATCCAAGAGCCAACCTCAATTCCTCAGATCCTATATGTTCTTCTTCTTGTCTGTGCCTCACCTTGTAGCATAAAGCAGATGCCAGCAAGCGAGAAACAAAGTCTGAAATGAAATGGCGTGTGGCAACCAACCGTTGAATAAGAGCCATACTCACGTCACTCTCACGAATAGACTCAAAGCTGTCGTAGGCGGTGAAGAAGGACTTGAAGCCAGCGTCTGTGTCAGCGTCGGACAGCTTGTACAGGTATTTGGTGTCAGAGGACCAAACGCCCACTGTGTCCTCCTTCACAATAGCGCTGGCTTGCAGGGAAGAAACTGCAGGGGCGTGGTTAACAGAGGGACCAGGGATTGCGCAGCAAACAGCCGATCCTTGCACAGACAGGCAGCGCAATGATTATTTTGCACACCACTTGCAGGGAGGAGACTGCAGGGGCATGGTTAACAGAGGGACCAGGGACTGCGCAGCAAACAGCCGATCCTTGCACAGACAGGCAGCGCAATGGTTATTTTGCACACCACTTGCAGGGAGGAGACTGCAGGGGCGTGGTTAACAGGGTGACCAGGGACTGCGCAGCAAAAAGCCGATCCTTTCCCATAGCACCGCATTGGCTTGCAAGAAAACGGCTGCAACCGTATGGCCAAAATCAGTGACAGGAAGGAATAGAGTAAGGTTGGCCAGAAATGTATAAATAAATCGTATATGACCGTATATTTGGTGGTTTCCCTGCCAAAACTACCGTACATACACCGTATATATATAGGTTTATGGCCAAACCTGTATGCTAAGCAACTGTCAAGCAGGGTGCAGGAGCAAGGAGACTCACTTGAATCATCAATGGCTACGCGTGATGCCGACGACAGGCCCATAGCTGCAAGGAGGCTGACATACTGCTTGGAGCCCACAAAGTTCTTCCTTGCAATCATGGCGTTGGAGGCGGACTTGCCAGTGGTACAAGATTCGTAGACCGGCTTCCCGTTTTCCATGACAGGATTGCCGTTTCTGTTAAACAGGGTCTTGCAGCCTTCTTCGCAGATGCCCACAAAGTTTTGCTGCAAGCACAAAGGGAAGCAGTGATGTTGAGAAGCATTCACAGCATCACTTACTGCTGAGTTCAGTGTGTAGCACTTAGTCTCTAGTTTTTTAAGTGAAGCAAAGTGATGCCTCTCATATCACTCTCGCATCCATTTTTTTATTTCCTTGTAATTGATCCACCGCCATCCCACGATGCAAACGTAATAGAGCCATCCAGTTTGAAACCACAGAGTGCAGGACTGGGAGCAACGACTGCCAACTCACCTTAGTAGTGTTCGTGACTGTGCTATTGGTTTCAGGATTCTTGAAGTCCCTGACAGTGGTGTGCTTCACAAAGGCAATGTCACCACCACCATCAGTGTCGTCCAAGCACCACAGAGCACCATTGTAGCCGGCGTAAGGCTCTCTCGCAGTGTCGCCACTGCAATCCTGCAGAGTAAAGGACAAGCAAGATAATTGACACTCCATTTATGCAGTGAATTTCATGTCTCCAAAAATACGCTGCAGCAGGACTCACTCCTTCGCAAATGCTGCAGAGTCCGCTCTGTCTAGCAACTCCGTAGATTGCACCCTTGCCATCAGCTGTGATATTGGGGCCGTTGGCGGATGTCCTGACGAGTTCAGATGCAATGAGGGAATGAGGACATGCAAGTGAATTCAGCAAAAGGTGACAATTAAGATCACTGTTTACAATAAAACACATGCTAGACAGCCTCAAAGCAGACTTCAAGTTAACGCTTAAGCCCATCTATGTGCATAGTTTACCACCAAGGCACTGCCAAAAAACATAATTGATACTCACCCGGGTGCGCACATGCCTCCGGTTCCAGATTCACCCTCCCAGAACTTCTCCGCAGACTCGGCATCAACACGCACACCTTCATCATTTGCCTCGTCAATCTTTTTGGGCATGACATCACCAAGCAGCTTGCCTCTGCATCGGCATGGAATGGGAGGGCATTAGTGTTTGTGTGGCCAGTGATTTTTGTCAAGCAGCTTGCCTCTGCATCGGAATGTAATGGGAGGGCATTAGTGTTTGTGTGGCCAGCATTATATAACATACACCAACGTTATGTACAGCACCACAAGCATTACAATGCATCCCTCCCCCACAAGACATACTCACACAGGCAGCACCCAGCCGGAGGTCTTGCGGTAGCCGGTGTGGCAGGCCTTCTTGCCCTGCAGGGTTGAGTAACGGAATCACAAAGTGCTGGGTGGAGCATTTTGGGCGAAACACAAGAAACACTGTGAGGCCTTCATGCCTTGCAGGATTGAGTCACGGAATCACTAAGTGCTGGGTGGAGCATTCTAAGCAACAGAGCACAAACACTATGATACCTGACACATGTCCTAAAAATCTTGCACAAGGACCACCCCACAGCCACCAAGCAATGCGACCAAACACACAACATACCGAAAGAGTGGCATCCAGACCAGTGATGTTGCCTGTGGAGTTTGTGCCATCTACTTTCTTGCACTGGTCAGCAGTTGTCAGAGCAACTCCGTAGTAGCTGGCGGCTCCGAGGGTGCTGTCGGCACTCTCTCCAATGATAGCAGCCAGGCTGTATTGACTGTTGGCCAAGAACAAGTCATTGCCTGCAGGCAGAATGTGTGATCTACCCTTGTTGTATACAGCTCAAAAGGGTGCGGCTGTAGCTGATGCCGCACCAAGACGCCCTTCCCCCTTTTTATTTTTATTTATTTTTTATTTTTAGCTGATGCCGCACCAAGACGCCCTTCCCCCAAGAATAAAAGGCACCTTTTTCAAGATGCACTTGAGATGATTGCTGATTAATAAATCTGCACACATATGCTCACATATGCACACATGCAAGCTACAGAGGGAAACTCATACATACGTACACACGAATGACATAAGCATACTAAGGCAAGCACACCACCATGATATACCTATGTAAAGCATCAACAGGCAAAGAGGTGCAAGCGCAAAATACTTTGAGCACACACCTCCAACGACAGACACGTCCTGTTTGCTGTCCTTAATGTCCTCGAGGCACTGCTCGTCGGAGTCCACTTTCATGCAGATGAATTTGAGGGCGCTGCTGCCGTAAGCCTTGTTGAGGGCGTCCTCGCAGCCTGCCTCAGTGCCGCTAGAAATGCACACCCGGATCTCTTGCCTCTGCAGCCATGAGGTTGGGCAAGGAATAAAAAGAATGTTTACGTGTGGGGTTGGCCGGAACCATATAAATACGTTGTATATACGGTAATCTTGGCTGGGAAATCACCAATATACGGTCATGTACGGTGCAGATATAGGGTTCTGGCCAACCTTATTTATGTGCTTCAAGCTTCACAAAAGAGAAGCCACGACCTGTATAAGTTGCGCAAGACAATGTCTACCAATGCAGTGACGCTTCCAAATCATCTTGAGCTGATAATATCCATGCTTATAGACTTGGCAGTTGCATGTAGCCTGCATGGTTTTCTTTAACAACACAGCCAGGGAACTCACATCAGACTCGCGGATGGCCTTGAAGTTGTCATAGGCCTGGAAGAACTCGCCCTCAAAGGCTTGGGCAGAGACATTGATGACGCTCTTTGTGGAGGCCGACCAGAAGAAGTTGTTCTTGTCGTTGATCTCCTTGGCTACAGCGCAACAGGAAATGAGTGCCCATGATGTTAGCATGCTTAGTACAGACAGCATGCAATGCCTCATATATTTGGCAACTCCATAGACATGGTGCAGGAAATGAGTGGAGGCTGATAAGAAGAAGTTGATCTTGTCATTGATCTCCTTGGCTGCAGTTTGGCAGAAGGGAGCACCAGAAGGGAATGAGTTGAGTAGGACTAGAAAAGGGATGAAAAGGAGTAGAGACAGCAGGAGAAACGATGTGCATCCAAGGCAAAGGTGTGCACTTAATCAGAATGAAGTCCTGCAGGCCAACGCATACCTGCGACCTTGTATTCCCCGCTGTTGACAAGTGATGCAAGGACAGCTGCTCCTTTACTTGTGGACTCAAAGCCTGGCCGGGCGACCACGGCCTTGGAAGCAGACTCGCCCGTCTTGCACTCCTTCTTTTCCCAGTTTGTCGAGTTGTAGTCCATGCAGCCACTGTCGCACAGGATCTGGTAGTCAGCCTGCATTCACAAAAGGAAGAGGACAACAAAGCTCAGGCAGAGCTTCTTAGGTTGCTGTTATGAAGTTGCGTTTGTTGAGAACGTAGATTTAAGGTCACGTACAAGAAGCACACAACAATTTACTCACAGCTGGCTTTGAGACACCATTTTGCTTCTCAAAGTCTTCGCGGGTGGTGTGCTTCACAAATGCCACGTCACCGGTGTCAGAGTCCATGCATCGGAATGCGCCCGTGTAGTCCTGTAGGTTGTGTGGTGGCGTATCAAATTAAGAGAGAGTGCACAGTGCTGAAACTTGCAATCGTGATATCTTACTCATAGCTTACTCACGTAGAAGGGGTTGTTGTCCTGGTCACGTGCACATTCAGCTCCGTCGGCCTGTGAATGTAAGGCGTATTCAAACATACATGGGTCGATTAGACAATTGGAGATGCTTTAGGGTCTAGCAGCAAGAAGCAGCAAGAAAAAGTAAGCAAGACATTTGGCTAAGACTTACCACGCCAACAGCGTCCTTACACAGCTCACACAGAGGAGCATACGTCTCACCATCGGTCTTTGTGGGACCGTCAGATGTGGTCCTGTGCATCGTACAAAAAAATGTGGACTTTGGAAAACCTATGCGTTTTTGTAAAGAGTGTAATCGAATGCTGCAGAGAAAAGGACATTACTGGAACTTGCTTAGACGCTTGGCTTGGAGGCAGACCGCATAACCTAACACACCTGGGGGCGCACACTTTGCTGAAGAAGTCAGCTGCACTGTAGGCGTCTGTATTGACCTGTCCGGTTGGGTCGGACACCTTCGGCATAATTTCTTTGTCGAGCATCTTGCCGCTGTTTTGAAGATGGAGAAGCAAGGTATCAGCATGAGCAGTGAAAGCAAAGGGCATGAGCAGTGAAAGCAAAGGGCATGTGCAGTGAAAGCGAACAAATAATAACTAGTTAGAGCAGAAGAGGAACACAAGTTGCCACTTACACAGGCAGCACCCAGCCAGCAGTCTTGCGGTAGCCGGTGTGGCAGGCCTTCTTGTCCTGCAAGGAATGGCAAGGCGTTGGTAAGTGCTATTTATGCCCGGTAGAGCAGCAAGCAGACGCTGTGTCTCATAGTTTTTGCCACAAAACTTACTATCACGTATACAAAAGACATTTTATAACGTTGACAAAAGACATTATAAAAGGCAGCAAAGTGGCCTGCTGTCAGGGATCAAGGATCTGTCTAAGCAGACCTTTCAATCTCCCCTTACCTGGAGGCTCTCCTTGTTAAAGCCAGTGAATGTGCCATCAGTACACTTTTCGGCCTTGACCACAGCAATGCCAAAGTAGGAGGCAGTGCTATTGCCATCGTAGCTTTCAGCAACTAGTGCATCCAGCCCGTAGAGCTCATGCGACAGAAATAGCTCATCCCCTGGCCAATATGGAGACAAAAATACAGACAGTCAACTGATGCAGAATAAAGACTGGAATGTAATAAAACCTGATCTGAAGGAATAGCTCATCACCTGGCCATTGTGGAGAGGCAGAAATGCATATAAAATTAGTCAATTGATGCAGATTAGAGACAGAAATGGATCAGAAGGCCGAGCCGCCATGCTTTGACATGACCTTACAGCACACAGCCCAGGACAAACAAAAGCAAACCTAATGCACCATGTCTAGGGTTGGCCAGAACATACATACGTATATACGGTATTTTTGGCAGGAAAATCACCAAAAATACGGTCATATACAAATCTAGCTAGCCTTAACCAAGTCGGACCTCCCCACATCATAAAAAAGAAAACCATCTTTGCGTCTCAAACATATGTACTGGTTCCATCTCTAGAAAATCAAAGGGCTACTGAATGGCTGCAAGACAGGCAGACACTGCCATGATGATGCAGGCACCGCCATGATGATGCAGGCACTGCCATGATGATGCAGGCACTGCCATGATGATGCAGGCACCGCCATGATGATGCAGGCACCGCCACGATGATGCAGGCACCGCCATGATGATGCAGGCACCGCCATGATGATGCAGGCACTGCCATGATGATGCAGGCAATGCCATGATGATGCAGGCACTGCCATGATGATGCAGGCACCGCCATGATGATGCAGGCACCGCCATGATGATGCAGGTGTCCAGCTATCTGGTAACAAAAAGGGTACGGGGAGGCAGCAGCGCACCTCCAAAGATGGTAATGTCATCTTGGCCAGCCTCGATGCGCTCCATACAGCCCTCATTGTTGCCACCACTGTAGCACTTGTAGGCGATCTTCAAGCCCTCAAACTCGCCGCTGTACTGCTGGTTCATCACTGCAGGTGAAAAGATCCAAGTCGCCTCAGTTCGCCGAGTTGTTTTTGTTGGTCGAGTGGTAAGAAAGCAGGAGCGACAAACACAACGTGGGAAATTGTCAGGCTGAGCAGATGCTCACAGAGAAGCAGCTCCTTCTCTCAAACATCTCTTCACTCACCATCTGTGCACTTGCTCACGATCTGTAGCGATCTGTGACAATCTGTGACAGTCCATGCACTTGCTCACCATCTGTGCACTTGCTCACAATCTGCTCACTCACCATCTGTCCACTTGCTCATGATCTGCTCACTCACCATCTGTGCAATTGCTCACGATCTGCTCACTCACCATCTGTGCACTTGCTCACGATCTGTTCACTCACCATCTGTGCACTTGCTCACGATCTGTTCACTCACCATCTGTGCATTTGCTCACGATCTGCTCACTCACCATCTGTGCACTTGCTCACGATCTGTTCATTCACCATTTGTGCACTTGCTCACGATCTGCTCACTCACCATCTGTGCACTTGCTCACGATCTGTTCACTCACCATCTGTGCACTTGCTCACGATCTGCTCACTCACCATCTGTCCACTTGC
>Ga0307963_1000633_pt1 | contig 24452 bp, 24 predicted proteins | sample OrgLakmetagen594_FD_201829 | JGI IMG/M metagenome (GOLD analysis project Ga0307963, IMG submission 201829) | Saline water microbial communities from Organic Lake, Antarctica - #594 | ecosystem: Environmental > Aquatic > Non-marine Saline and Alkaline > Saline | place: Antarctica: Organic Lake... | reverse complement strand
CTCACACACACCTGCAAGTTAAGGCCGCCTGTCATGAAGTTCCCAATCACGCCGCCCCAGTTAGCAGAGGTCAGCACCTGCTGCACCCCCCAGTCGCGCTGCAGGAGCGCACAGAGTCAAAAATATGTTTTGATTAAGCTGATGACGTATGAACTGAGGATGAGTGCGCACATATATATGGATTCCCAGAGGTGGGTCAGCACCTGCTGCACCCCACAGTCACGCTGCAGGAGGGCACAGAGTCAAAAGTATGATTCAGTTCAGGCAAAGCTGATGGCTTGTGAACTGAGGATGAGTGCACACACACACACACATGTATTTCCAGAGGTCAGCACCTGCTGCACTCCCCAGTCACGCTGCATGATCGCACAGAGTCAAAAGTTTAATTCCATCGAGGGCATTACACACTAGATGATGGCACATGATCTGAGTACGGGTGCATAGACATACACACGCAGGCATACACACGCAGGTATACACACACATAAATTATTGCATCAGGACTAGCTGTCCTGGATGAGTCCCATATCTCACAGATGAATCCAATCAACTACTACAGTCCTCGAGTGGGCTGTGTCCTCACGTGCGTGGTGCACTCGTGAGGTGGTGTGCTTGTGTACTTCAGTCCTTGTGTGTGTGTGTGGGAGTGTGTGTGGGTGAGAGCAGTGTGACAGATGGCCTCAAATTGTGTGCCTGGCACAAAAGCGCTTAACAATGGTACAAAAGCGCTTAAAAATGGCACAAAAGCCCACGCAGCATCTTTTCCCAGCACACAGTATATATAGCACTTTACACACCACACAGCTATCATACAATGCTGTGGTCACCAAGCAGCACCCTCCCCAGTTCTCCTGTACAGCATCAGTCCCCTGCACAGCAGTACTCTACAAACCACACACAGCTATCATGAGCTCCAGTGGACACCAAGCAACACCCTCCCGCCTTGTGAGTGTGTGCTTGGCGCTCAGCGTGCGTGGCATTTGTACCGAGACTCGTATGAGGGGCCCTCACACACACTTCTCTGTGTAGTACTACCTACCGCGACAGCTATAACACCCATGCTGTCCTGTGCGGTGGTTGCACACTGCGTCGACCAGGGGCTTACTACTACTGCACTACTTCTGCACTACTACTGCACACTACTGCTGCACACTACTGCACACAACTACTGCGCTACTGCTGCACACTACTGCACACAACTACTGCACACTACTACTGCACTACTACTGCGCTACTACTGCACACTACTACTGCGCTACTACTACTGCACACTAATACTGCACTACTACTGCACTACTACTGTACTACTACTGCACTACTACTGCACTACTACTGCGCTACTACTGCACACTACTACTGCACTACTACTACAACACACTACTACTGCACTACTACTACTGCACTACTGCTGCACACTACTACTGCACCGACCAGAGGCTATAACTATGTTTAGAGAAGCAGCAATGCAAGTTAATCGTGGGCAGGAGTAGTTCAATGAGGTGTTGTAGATGGAGCGGCTCGGTGGTTTAGAGACACACACACACCTCTAAACCATCAAGCCGCTCCATCTACTCCATAAAAGTTGGAAGTGTGCGTGTGTGTGTGTGTGTGTGTGTGTGTGTGTGTGTGTGTGTTTGAAGGATTCCAGCTGGAATGACCGCACATAGGCCTTGTGATTCTGGCACCTCCTTGTACAGAAACACCACCAACACCCAAGTGCCTGCAATACGAAACCCACAACTCACCTCTAGTGTGTGGTTGTCGTACAGAAACACCACCAACACCCAAGTGCCTGCAATACAAAACCCACAACTCACCTCTGGTTGGCACCTACTTGTACAGAAACACCACCAACACCCAAGTGCCTGCTACACAAGACCCACAACTCACCTCTAGTGCGTGGTGGTTGTACAGACAGACACACCACCAACACCCAAGTGCCTGCTACACAAGACCAAAAACTCACCTCTAGTGTGTGGTTGTCGTACAGGGACACGCGTGTTGGGCCCTCGTCGATGGGCTTAGCCTCTGGGATGTTGTGGGACACTGCACAGGTGTGTACATGTGTTCGTGCGTGTGTGCACGTGTGCGTACAAGTGTTTGTGCGTGTGTGTATGTATGTGTGTGCATGGTGTGTGTGTGTGCATTTGTGCGTGGTGTGTGTTTGTCTGTGGTGTGCGTGTGTGTGCGTGTGTATATATGTGCGTGCGTGGTGTGTGTGCATTTGTGCGTGGTGTGTGTTTGTCTGTGGTGTGCGTGTGTGCGTGTGTATGTGTGTATGTGTGTGTATTTGCTTGTGTGTGTGCAGTGGGAGAGAGGAGGGCAGTGCGCGTCCCAGATTGCGATGCAAGGCATGTGCAAAAAAGAGTGAGTGTGAATGCAAGGCATGTGCAAAAAAGAGTGAGCATGCTGGACAATCAGCATCATGGCAGAGCAACCAACATGAATACACATGTATTGAGCAATCACCATGAGTACACATTTAGCAGCACCGTGAGTACACATGTATGAGCAATCACCATGAGTACACATGCATGAGCAATCACCATGAGTACACATGTCACTCACCAGCAAACCGTACACGTGCACATTACATAGCAAGCACACCTGCAGTGCCAAACACATACCCAAGCCCACACGCAAGGCCCTCACGCCCACGCCCCCTTGCCAACACCCACACACAAATTCTTTCGCCCCCACCCTCTCGCCCCTCAGTCACACCAAACCTCACCCCCATTCCCACCCCAACCCACACACATTGTACCCTCACACCCACACCCAAACTCTCACACACGCACACCCTCACACACGCACACCCATGTTAACCTTTACACCCAAACCCACGCACACACACATGCACCCACACCCTCACCCCCACACCCTCACACACACACCCCCACACCCTCACACACCTGCAAGCGTGGCAGGCAGCACGATGGAGTGGATGACCACGTAGGCAGCAGCACACACGCACACCCACACCCTCACACACGCACACCACACCCTCACACACGCACACCCACACACACCTGCAAACGTGGCAGCGAGCACGATGGAGTGCATGACCACGTAGGCAGCAGCACACACGCACACCATACCCTCACCCTCACACACGCACACCACACCCTCACACACGCACACCCACACACACCTGCAAACGTGGCAGCGAGCACGATGGAGTGGATGACCACGTAGGCAGCAGCACACACGCACACCCTCACACACGCACACCCACACACCCTCACACACGCACACCCTCACACACCTGCAAACGTGGCAGCAAGCACGATGGAGTGGATGACCACGTAGGCAGCAGCGCCACTGAGCATGGCCACTGGACCGTGGAGGAAGAAGGGCAGCGCATACAGGAGGCTGTAGTGGGCGAGCTTGCCTAAGACCTGTGGGCAGGCAGATTGAGCAGTGTGAGAAAGGTGAGAGTATAAAGGGTGGGTGCGAATGGCCATGCCACACAGAGTGAGGAGGAAGAAGGGCAGCATACACAGGAGGCTGTCGTGGGCGAGCTTACCTAAGACCTGTGGGCAGGCAGATTGAGCAGTGTGAGGAAGGTGAGTGTGTAAAGGGTGGGTGCGAAAGGCATTGCCACACAGAGTGTGGAGGAAGAAAGGCGTGAGTTCACACAGGAGGCCGTAGTGGGCAAGCTTGCCTAAGACCTCCGGCACACATGTGAACAAGAGAGGAATCATAAGCAGCCGCCATCCTAGCAGGAGCAGCAGTAGTGCCGTAGGCTTGCATGTACCAATCAGTGTTGTGCACCTGACGCTTGACGGCGTCAATGGTAAAATGACGCTGACGGCGTAATTTATGTCAAATCGACGGTGAAAATAGTATATTACGCCGTCAATCGCCAGAGTTTAGTGACGGTAACACCGTTATTTACGATCGTTATTTATGGTGCCATTTTTGAATGACGCCGTGTGTGCACAACACTGGTACCAATGCATACGCTGGGTCGGGCAGTTGATTAAGCCTTGCCTTTTGGTCCCCCAATTAAATATATGAGGGGCAAGGTTTTACAGGAAGCTGTGGTGGGTGAGAGTGAGAACGGCTAAGATCTTCAAATTTGGTTTTGAGCAGGAGAGGTGAGCAGGAAAGGCAGGCAGGCAGCGTGCCTCTGGACCATCATTTACACAGAACGGGAAAAGGCAAGCCCTTCTGTTTTGGGGCATTGAAGGCTGGCGAGTCGCAGCAGCAACTCACGTGTCGTAAGGCCCCATCTGCACAGCCTGCCGTGCGCACTAAACTGGTGCACAGCCTGCCGTGCGCACTGAACTGGTGCACAGCCTGCCGTGCGCACTAAGCTGGTGCATAGCCTGCCGTGCGCACTAAACTGGTGCACAGCCTGCCGTGCACACTGAACTGGTGCACAGCCTGCCGTGCGCACTGAACTGGTGCACAACCTGCCGTGCGCACTAAGCTGGTGCACAGCCTGCCGTGCGCACTGAACTGGTGCACAGCCTGCCGTGCGCACTGAACTGGTGCACAGCCTGCCGTGCACACTGAACTGGTGCACAGCCTGCCGTGCGCACTGAACTGGTGCACAGCCTGCCGTGCGCACTGAACTGGTGCGCGGTAGCAATACAGCTCAGCGAGGCCGCAGAGTGCTGCTTCAGTAAGCACACGGGCGGCCCTCGCTTGTTCACTCTCTGGTGTATGATCGATCGTCAGCACAGGCGCCCTTTCTTAGTGATGTAGCTTTGTGTGTCGTAACTTTCGTAAAGCACCAGCAGTTACGACACACAAAGCACGATGGTTGTTTAAGTGGAAAAACACAACATCTGGTTTGGCCAGAGCACTGGCGGCGTGCGCTTTATGGTCTGTGGAGGAATTTATGGCGCTAACAGCACGCTTACACATGTGCAACAGCAGTGGCGTATGCTTGCTTCACTTGTGTGTGTGTGTGTGCGTGTGCGTGAGTGTGTGTTGCGTCTGTGTGTGTACGCGCCTTATGTGCATGCGTCCTTACACACGTCCCAAGTCGAGGTTCACAGCCTTGCGCGCACGAACCGTCAACGCTGGCATGACGCACACACGGCGCGACGAACACACGACAAAACGCACACACGGCAAGACGCATACACGGCACGACGCACACATGGCCCATCAACACACCACAGTGGACTTCTCCACAGTCGAGGCTCCGTACAGGGTAGCGCCGTGCGTCCTGTTGTCAAAGAGGCCCTGGATGTCCCCAGCTTGGAATGACAGGTTGAGGAAGGGGAACAGCATCCACATGTAGCTGTGGGGAGGAGAGAGAGAGAGCGAGAGTTGGGTGAGAGGTGGGTCAGAGTATAACTGGCTGAGGGTGTTACTGGCTGAGGAAATTACTGGCTGATTGTGTGGAAGGTGCGGGAAGGAGAACAGCATCCACATGTAGCTGTGGGGACGAGAGAGAGAGAGAGAGAGTTGGGTGAGAGGTGGGTCAGAGTATTACTAGCTGAGGGTGTTACTGGCTGAGGAAATTACTGGCTGATTGTGTGGAAGGTGCGGGAAGGGGAACAGCATCCACATGTAGCTGTGGGGAGGAGAGAGAGCGAGAGTTGGGTGAGAGTAGGTCAAGAGTATTACTGGCTGAGGGTGTTACTGGCTGAGGAAATTACTGGCTGATTGTGTGGAAGGTGCGGGAAGGGGAACAGCATCCACATGTAGCTGTGGGGAGGAGAGAGAGAAAGAGAGAGTTGGGTGAGAGGTGGGTCAGGGTATAACTGGCTGAGGGTGTTACTGGCTGAGGAATTTACTGGCTGATTGTGTGGAAGGTGCGGGAAGGGGAACAGCAGCCATATGTAGCTGTGGGGAGGAGAGAGAGAGAAAGCGAGAGTTGGGTGAGAGGTGGGTCAGAGAATTACTGGCTGAGGGTGTTACTGGCTGAGGAAATCACTGGCTGATTGTGTGAAAGGTGCGGGAAGGGGAACAGCATCCACATGTAGCTGTGGGGAGGAGAGAGAGCGAGATTTGGGTGAGAGTAGGTCAAGAGTATTACTGGCTGAGGGTGTTACTGGCTGAGGAATTTACTGGCTGATTGTGTGGAAGGTGCGGGAAGGGGAACAGCAGCCATATGTAGCTGTGGGGAGGAGAGAGAGAGAGAGCGAGAGTTGGGTGAGAGGTGGGTCAGAGAATTACTGGCTGAGGTTGTTACTGGCTGAGGAAATTACTGGCTGATTGTGTGAAAGGTGCGGGAAGGGGAACAGCAGCCATATGTAGCTGTGGGGAGGAGAGAGAGCGAGAGTTGGGTGAGAGTAGGTCAGAGTATTACTGGCTGAGGGTGTTACTGGCTGAGGGTGTTCCTGGCTAATTGTGCGAAAGGTGCGGGAAAGGGGAGCATTAGGCATGTATAGGCGTGCGTGGCGAGGTGGCGAATGAGAATCAGCGCAAGCAGGTTGGAGAACAGGTTGCTGTCAGAACAGGTTGCTGGAGAACAGGTTGCTGGAGAACAGGTTGCTGGAGAACAGGTTGCTGGCAGAACAGGTTGGAGAGCAGGTTGGAGAACAGGTTGGAGAGGAATGATGCTGGCAGAACAGGTTGGAGAACAGGTTGCTGGCAGAACAGGTTGCTGGAGAACAGGTTGCTGGAGAACAGGTTGCTGGAGAACAGGTTGCTGGAGAACAGGTTGGAGAGCAGGTTGGAGAACAGGTCGGAGAGGAATGATGCTGGCTTGGAATGGTGAGGTGAAGAAGGGGAACAGTAGCTGGGGGTGAAAGAGAGAGTGGGAGAGTGGGAGAGGGGAGGGAGAGGCAGGTTGGGACAGTTTTTCTTGTTACAATGACGCGTTGAGGGAGAAGGAAGCAGGCTAAGCCGCACAGCACATTAAACGCAGCTCATGTGCTCATGTACGAGAGAGTGGAAGAGTGGGAGAGGGGAGGAAGAGGCAGGTCGGGACAGCTCGTCTTGTCACAATGACGCGTTGAGGGAGAAGGAAGCAGGCCAAGCCGCACAGCACACTTAAACGCAGCTAACGTGCTCATGTACATATAACCCATGGCGTAATCATTGGGTCGACCCTACGCACACATTACGTATGACCATATGCGTGGTAGGTATCATGCCTCTCTAATAGAGTGCACACGTATGCATCTCCTAGCCTGCCCTGCAGTAACACACACACACACACACACACACACACAAACTCTCCGCCACTCACAGGTGCGGTACTTATGGTACCAGTAGCGCAGCTGGTGTGCATCAAAGCATAGAACAACAAAGGCGCTGTTGGCTGCAGTAACAACACACACATGCACATACATGGCACACACACGCACACACACAACACACACACGCACGCACATACACTCCGCCACTCACAGGTGCTGGTACTTATGGTACCAGTAGCGCGGCTGGCGTGCGTCAAAGCGGAGGATGGGGAAGGCACTGACCACATCTTCGTCAAAGGCATCATCGTTGCAGTGGATGTGGTGCGACACCTGCGCAAGAAGGTTGATTCATTCGCATAAAAATGTTTTGATAGGGCTGAACACGTCTTCGTCAAAGGCATCATCGTTGCAGTGGATGTGGTGCGACACCTGTGCAAGTAGATTGATCACACACACACACACGCACACACACACACACGCACACACACACATACGCACACACACACATGTTTGCGATTGAGCACCATGAAAAACTGGGGAGGCACTGACTACACTACATCCACACTAGTACTAGTGTACACTACATCTACACTAGTGACTACACTACATCTACATCTACACTAGTTCTAGTGTACACTACATCTACACTAGTGACTACACTACATCTACATCTACACATCTCTGTGGCATAAGAATTATGATTGCAGTGGAAGTACCAGTGCGACACCTGAGCAAGTAAGTTGATTTACGAACAAAAATACACACGAGCTTGCGATCGAGTGGTACAGAAAACAGGGAAGGCAATGACCACATCTTTGTGCAAGGCATCATAATTGTAGAAAAAATAGTGCGACAACATCCGCGCACACAGGGTGATGTGTCCTTTCGTTCAGTACAGGATGACATCCTTTCGCTCAGTGGATGACGTGTCCTTACGTTCACACTGGATAAGCAAAAGGAAGAGGAAAATCACTGACCCTTGTACATGGGTAGTATTTGGCATACGCCATTCAACAACTTAACATTTGTGGGCATGCACACACACACACATGCACACACACACACAAATGCACACACACACACATACACACACACACACAAAGCACACAAACGCATGCGTACGCACACATACAAACGCAAACACACACATGTATGTGTGTACGCACGCACGCCCACACGTCCACACACTTACACACACCTGATGGTGGTAGCGCCACATGAGTGAGGACCCTCCTGTGAGGTCATCCGTCAACCCCATTAGTTTGTTCACCCATGGCTTTGTGCTCATGGCCCCGTGGTTCCCGCAATGCTGAATGGTCAGGCCTGTGCACATGTGCATGTGTACATGTGCATGTGTGTGTGCGTGTGTGTGTGCGTGAGTGTGTGTGTGTGTGTGAGAGAGTGCATATGTGTACATGCGTGTGCCTGTGTGTGGATGTGTACATGCTGGTGTGTGCAAGTGTGTGTATGTGTGTATGTGCATGTATCCTAGCTCAATGTCCAAGCTTGATGCAGTCATAGGATCTTGTCAACTTTTGCGGTACTTAGCTCTATGCGCAAAAAGTCTCCGTTGTCCTACTTAAACGAGCGCACACGCACATATGCACACACACGCACACGCACACGCACACAGTGCACGCACGCACGCACCAATCCATGCGCCTGCCAGTCCAAGGAGCCCACCGGTGAACACGCTCGTGTCGATAGCGTAGAACAGGTAGGACATGGCTGAGAAGCTTATGACCTGCACAACATCACATGAAATTATGCGTGTTAACCGGAAAGGCTGTGCGTTACAAGAGAGGGATGAGGCTAGAAAAGAGTGTGCGTGTGCGCGTCGCAAGAAAGGCAAGGAGCCAGAAAAGGCTGTGCGTTACAAGAGAGGGATGAGGCTAGAAAAGAGTGTGGGTGTGCGCGTCGCAAGAAAGGCAAGGAGGCAGAAAAGGCTGTGCGTTACAAGAGAGGCATGAGGCTAGAAAAGAGTGTGCGTGTGTGTGTCACAAGAGAGGCAAGGAGCCAGAATAGGCTGTGCGTTACAAGAGAGGCATGCGGCTAGAAAAGAGTGTGCGTGTGCGTGTCGCAAGAGAGGCAAGGAGCCAGAATAGGCTGTGCGTTACAACAGAGGCATGAGGCTAGAAAAGAGTGTGCGTGTGCGTGTCGCAAGAGAGGCAAGGAGCCAGAAAATAGTGCATTACAACATGAGATAGAGATGGAACAAAAGTACACATGTGCAACCAAGATCGGGTAGACACGTACATACGTCTACACACATAGACACACACATTCACACATCCACACAGACACATGCACACACCAAGCCACACATTCACACGCATACACACAATAAGACACACACACACACATACACACACACTAAGCCACACACTCACTGCTAGTGCAGCACCCTCGCTGCCTGATCGGTGTGCGCCCTGCCCCTCTGTTCCCTTGAACACCTCCTTCTTCACGCGCTCACGCACGGTGTTGTAGAACTGTATACATGTGTGTGGTCGGTCGTGCATGTGTGTGTGTGCATGCTTGTGTGCGCGCGTCTGAGCGTGCATGTGTCAGGTGCACCCGTCGGTGTACCTCTCTTCCACTTTGATGATTTCCACTAAAACCTGTGCCAAATGTGTGTGCAAGAGCGGAAAAGGAGGATGTGAGAACTTTAAGCGGTCAACAGTAATGGAAAGCGCACTGGTGCACGCACTTTCTAACGAAATTAATAATTAACAGTAATGGGCATTACGCACTCACAATCATCCTTACCCACACACTCATCACCATCATTGCGCACACCACCAACATAGGGTACGACTGTGACGCAGCAAGTCCTCTGCTGCTTTCGAACATCTTCGATTTTGACACTTGCACCCTTGACAACAACCCTAACATCTCTTGCATCACTAAAAAAAAACACACATACACACCCACACCACACAAACTTCACACCTTACATAAACACCCACACCACAAAAACTTCACACCTCACATAAACACCCACACCACACAAACTTCACACCTCACACAAACACCCACACCACACAAACTTCACACCTCAGAGTCGTTAGGGTACGGTGAACGGGGCACGGCCTCGAGCGGAAAGCCTTCCAGCACGGGCAAACGCTTCAAGTGAGCAACTGCACGCAAGAGGAAGAAAACGATGCCATTAATACCAAGTTCACGATGGCATAGCTGCAACTATCAGGCACTCAGCACAATACCAGACCGGGTGAAGCCCTGTGTTTGTGTGCCGCAGAATATGGGAGACATCTCTCTTTTGTCCTATACATGCTAGCAGGCAAGTTACCAGCAGCTGGATCTAGCGGTGTCCTTGCTGGCAGCCTGTCTGCACGCGATTGCACATGTCGCAAAAAAAGGAAGTAGCAGCAGCACACAGTGCTCCTCATCGTGTTTCCATTGCAGAGCCGTGGCCGTCATCGCCACCACGCAATGCAGCAGGCAAGCCTACGCAAGACAACGCCTTCTGTCCAGGCGCGCGCACACACACACACGCACACATACACACACGCAACACATCTTTCAGGAGTGACTTCAGGAGTAACCCTTATACAAAAATAGACGCACACATTGTGGTATGCAAGTGTTGTACACAAATAGACGCACACAATATGGTATGCAAGCGTTATACACAAATAGACACACACATTGTAGTATGCAAGCGTTATACACAAATAGACACACACATTGTAGTATACAAGTGCTACACACAAATAGACGCACACGTGGTATGCAAGTGTTATACACAAATAGACACACACATTGTAGTATACAAGTGCTACACACAAATTAACACACATTGTAGTATGCATGTGCTACACACAAATCGACGCACACATTGTAGTATGCAAGTGCTACACACAAATAGACACACACATTGTAGTATACAAGTGCTACACACTTATAAATTCAAGCGTGGAACTTATCGAACGCTACAAGGCATTCCTGTGAGTAGGATGCTCGGAATATCCTTGAAAGCAGGGAGGCGCTAAAGATGGTACAAACATACTGTCGATAAGTATAAGCAAAGCCTTCTGTGGGATGTGTGGGATGGCAGTGAGTCTTGGAGCAAGGGGACACTTGAGGTTTGGCTGGAACAGACATCAGTCTTTATTCAGCCAAATTTGCTCTATGAGGAGAAGAGCCTAGTGTGGGATGGCAGCATCAAACTGCAAAGGTATGGCTGTAAATGACGGCAGCCCTCAATTAATTACAACACTTGCGTATTTAGAGCTGGGATAAAAGCAGTGTTTGGACGAAGCAAAGCATCCATCATCTCATATGAAGTCACAACTGTGCTTGTTCATGGGAACTGAGCGGTGGACTTGGTCACTGCGGAACAGTGCTGTGAAAATTGTGTGGCGCCCTCACCAGACACTTCAGGACGCAAGTGGTAGCTCTCCATGAGTGCTGTGCAGTCCCGACCGATGGCGAGGTTGATGAGCCAGCTGCCACCAGGGTGCTTTTTGATGTAGGGGGTGAGGTCATATGCAACGTTCCTGTTGATGCATGGCAGAGAGGAGCAACTCCTTGTTGTGTCAGTAAATGAGAGTTGGTATAAATAAGTGTCGTAACTTGGGCCAATCACATGATAACGAGGGCACGTCTAATGGCTACTAATGTTACTGACACACACACACATCCACGCATCCCACCCCCCCACACCTGTACACACACATACTCACATGCACGTGCACACGCACGCACGCAAGCACAGACAGAAGCACACATACTCACGCCTTTACACACTCTCACACACTCACACTTTTAATTATACACACACTCACGCTCTTACACACATACCCACACATACGCTCACATACCCACACATACGCACACACACGCAAACACAAACACAAACACACACATTCCCCTACCTGTAAACAGTCCACTTGTATTGCTGCCACTTAGGGTCCTCCCATGGGTCTCCTCCTGTGTGTAGTTAAGGCATATGCTCAATATAATTACAGGGCTGGCGCAAAGGGAGGACGTGCACCCTGGAGCGAGTTAAACAGGCATTTGCAGACAGAGTTTTTCCAGGCAAAGTTGCTGACACGAGCACAAACTCAGACCATCAATTCACCACCCCTGTGCAATTGCTGTGGTTCTAAGCACACACCTGATGGAACAGTAGAGGCTGGGGGGGCCTGAGGGGGCGAGTCAGCCAAAACTCTGGTGGCCACGTTCATCTGCTGGTGCTGGGGACGTCGCCTGAAGGCGATTCTACTTCGGATTGCCTGCAGCAGGATGGTTCGGGTAGATACGACAGGAAAGCTATTTTTGGCGTTGTCATGCTTTGCCACACAACTGGTGTGGGCCAAAAAACACACGTTCCTCGGGTGACAGAGAGAAAGTACAACCAAATTGGTTTACAGTCCATCCCCACCTGAGGCGCGCGGGCCACTGGCCTCGCATTTTGTGGCCTACTCGACGCAACCAGACCAGGTCCCGATACAGCACCCAACATCATGGTAGAAGTAAAAGTAATTAACTAGTGAAGGGGAAATCGCTCGGGCTAAACCTTTTACAACTGAATTGGCAAATGCCAATTACAGGTATTTAAATTATCTTGAAATGTCATACATGCTTATGTCAAGCTCGAACATCACGTAGCTCGGTGAATTCCTGGACTGGTTTGACCAATTGGCTCTCTCATCAAGATGATGTCCTCCGGCTGCCTTCCAGCGTGGGAGGTGAGCCACTACATCTGCTGGAAAAGTCAAAATAAGACTGGAATGCTTGCACGTGCGTAAACCCCTAACCCTCCTGATATGCGCAGGCGGTAAAGGTAGCGCAATATGATTGGCACATGACCAACATCCAACACATCACTGCAGAGCATCTCCTCGGTGAGTTTTGGCAAGGCTCACTCCATTTCAGAAAGGCTATACTGGCACGCCACCTACAGGATGTCCCGTTCCATTTCCCCCAAAAGCTTGTTCTGAGTTGTTATATTGAGTAGGTTTGTATTTGCTGTATGCCAAATCTCAACCTGCGGCAACCATAATATAAGCAGGCCACCAATTGGCCCCATGTTTTCTGGTTTTAGCGAACACTTATCAAGACCCGATGAACCCTCGGATCAAAATGCAGGCTGGTGAAAATATTGGTTATTAAGCAACCCTGGAAATCCTGCTGCAATAAGATTATGCCCCAAACAATTTGAACATTTATTACTCAAACGCCCATGTGCTGTCCCCCGCAAACGCCAAATTTCTGGCCATTCGGAGGCATTTAGAAAACAGCATCCATCCTATTCAAACCGGACTTATTTGTAGACCCACCCACCACATAGGCTCATGCACCGCTTCAAGTAAAATAAAGGAAATCAATTTTGCTCAGTTTTATGAGGCGTATATTTGATGCAAGAAAGCATGCATATCAGTTGTGGTAGTCCGCGGGTGCCAAAGTTCTCACCAGGTCAAAGTCTGAAACTGATTTAAAATAGGTGTTCCTGCCACAGTTAGGCATACCTCACGAACATGTACAATATTGACAAATACATACACAAGTGACCTGTTAGCAATCTACAATTTCTGGAAGTTCGGTACAAGCGTAGTCCCTCAATCTACCCTTAAACACCGGAAGTAAATGCTTAAACCCTAGCATATAGAAGTAAGCTTGGATTTTCCGATGATATACGGTTAATCTTCTGAAAGTATGTCAGATTGAATGATCAAGCACCTGCCTCAGATAAACTAATGCGGTGTCACAGCCAGTCTATTTTTGCATGACCCGCAGCATTCTGGCCAAAAAGGGCTCTCCCCATCCACAACTATTAATAATTCCTGGATCTAATTTCAAATGCAAAGTTTTAACTCGAACTTCTAGCTCAACATTTCTTAAGCTAACCCCCTCCCGGGCAATTATGGCAAAAGTACAAGGATCCATGCTGCCAGGTGTAATTCAGGCTAAGCCACTCCTATGCTTGGGGAGGATAATGGGGCATGCAAGACCAAAAAATACATGGCCATCTTGGGAAGGGCCAACCGTGGAGGCACCGAGAGTCATCCAGCTTGTTCTGTATGTTTTATGCCGCTCAGCTCAAGATCTAGTTGGGTGTATGTCTGGATCAAACTTTGCTCTGTATCCAATTTAATAACCGCTTGTCTTTATTGCCCTGTCCTTAGGGCTTCCGCTTGGAGCGAAGCTGAAAATTGTGAATGCCCGGGATGCTGTTTTAAAGTACACAGCCGCACATCAAGCCGCACATCAAGAGTGAGTGTCTAGTGATGAGCACAGAAGTTGTTAGAATCATTAGGTTGCCATCTTCAAGAACTACGTGTTGGGGTAGTATTCTTTTGTACTGGTCTCCCACTGCAAGTCAGTTTCCTACAAATTAAAAGCAGGTGCGGGGGTTGTCTATCCTTTATTCCTCATTCTCTCAGATACAAATCATGGCATCTCGTGATGAGGATGTCGTTTATATTTTGCGTATCATCCTGTCCCCTTAATTGAGAATAAGAAATGTTGGGTCTCAAGGTGTTGTTCTGTTTTAAGAGGAATCGGTGGTGACAGTCATGATGAGGTTCGTTGCAAGAAAAAGAAAGAAAAGACTCCGCTGGTAGTGATGACACGGCCAGCATAATTAAGGGAGGGGGTTACTTAGGTGCCCGCACCAGGCAAACCCCCACCGCGCAAATATTTAAAAAGAAGTTAATGTGGGTCAGGGGGGTTGTGTGCCGTAGCATCCGGACCCAATCCTTGACTGTTGTTGCTTGTGTCATATTGCAGTGCATACCTTGTTTTTATGAGTGCAGATGCATGTCTGATGGAGTGTTCAATCAGTTTGTGTGTCAAATTTTTAATCTTATGGCAATCCAATAAGTTCTGCCAGAGGTTTGTCTGTATAATCTTTGTAGATAGTCCCCATAGCTCCAACGAGGATCACGTGAAGCTTGACTTCCCTATATCCTTGTCTGTTTAGGTTGTGGCAATAAGCATGCTGTGCTATGTGCTGTGCTTTTGCTTTCTGGAGTTGGGGATCAGGCCTAGTGTCTTCACAGAATTTAACTCAATCAGGTGAACCTCCCACTGGTTTGGAGTTAATTTCTTGTCTTTAGCAAGCTGTTGAAAGTTTGGGTTGCGGGTGGTTACGCGAGAGGAGCACACAGTGCTAGATAAAAATAGTATGGCGTCAGGACGAGAAGAGGCTATTAAAGCATGTGCTGTTGGTTTTAATAGCAACCAAGAGTGTTTTGTTGGCAGTGTTTCTCAGATCTAGGCCTTGCTCTGATAGTTTATCTGTGCTGCCTACATCAGTGTAGGCAATTTGGTTGGCACCGCATGGTCCCTTTTGTAGGGCTTGGACAATCAGCACACTTGCCGTATTATGGCGTTTTATAACCATGTTCCTCATTTTAGTGTGTTGGCAGCCTGATAGTATGTGAAGCGCACTATCAGTGTGCACGTGCGGGCAGAGGGGGCAGTTTGCATTGGGAGAGAAGCCGTACCGCTAGGCATGTTTTTGATAAAAATTGTACCAGTGCGGTACCTCATAACATTACGCTTTTTGTAGAGTTTGAGATTACTACGTTGCAAATAATGCAACTCCTCCAAGCCAAACTGCTTATACGTCTAGGAGTTTCCACAGCTTCGTGATACGACCTGAACAATCTATGCATTTTGCTTGGATGCTGGTAAAACACCAGAGGGGGACTCTAGATCCCGCTCGTGTTATGTTGCAAGTGGCTGTCATATAAATGGAAAGACGGACTGGGAAGGGACTAGTCTGTTTGATGAGTTTGTTGAGTCCAATTTGAATTGAATTCTAATGGAGCCAATCTGGGATGGCTGCTTATGTTCACAAGCCAACCTATGTGCATACCAAGTAAACAGGGACTGCGATGCAAACAACAAATGCTAATCTTGATGAAATACATCCGAACTCAAAACTGGTTCATAATTGAGTCCAGTATGATCAACCATTCACTTGAACATTGAGAGGTACAAGCTTGCCAAATCCAAGGCACGTAAAGTTGAGTGTCCCATCCTCTGGCCACCCTCGCTCATCAAATGGGAAACGTTTTGTTGTCACTTGTAACAGCAGATCTATAACAGCAATCACAGCGACTAAACAGAGTGTCTGGTCCACACAGTTGCAGGCCTTCTACAACACTGCCAGCTAACAGCCTCGTCCGGCCCCCCCTACAAGAGCTCCCACCGTTCCACTGCAACTCAGTCGAGCAGCCACGAGCCCACGCAAGCAGTCTTCAGCTGGTGCCTCAACCAGCATTGCTCAAGCAACCGCCCACCGCAGATGCAACTGCCTGTCATTCCGTGCAGCATTCCGTGGCCCACCACAATTGCGACTGCCCATTATTCCGTGCAGCAGATGCAACTGCCCGTCATTCCGTGCAGCCCGCAACTCCATTCACAGCAGCCCAACGACAGCCACAGCCACTGCCACTCTCATCACACAGGCAGACTCCACAAAGCGCACCCCCTAGATCGAAACCTCCGGGTGCCGTAGTACAAGCACAGAAGTCAACAGCCCCGTCCTTGACCCCAGTCCATAATCACCGCCTCCATCGCCACAGAGCAACCAGTCCACAATCTCTCTTGCTTCATGCCACGTGCCCCTCCCCTACACCAGCTCTACTGCAGCACGCCAGCTGGCTAGGTGCCTCCTCCTCCCACCCAAACGAGTGTTCCCATGCCAGCCATTCACACCCTCCCAGGACAGCAGAAATGGCACTGCTCCACGACCTCTATGCACAACCCACGCCAGAAAGGAGGCAGGTGCACTCAAGCCACCGCTTTGGTGGAATTGAGGAGCCACAATGTCAATCCAATAACCCGCAGCAGCAGTTGCAATCTCACAATAGACAAGAACAGCCGCAGCAACAGCAACAGCAACAGCAACAGTGCCATCCTTACAATGTACATTCACGGCAGCCCCAACAGTATTTACAGCAGCAGCAGCAGCAGCAGCAGCAGGAGCAACTAAGTGATGAAGATGAGGTGCAGCTGATTGAACCCTCCGGGGGAAGTGGTCCTTTGCACCAAACAATGGCTGCCTGCCAATTAAGACCACCACCATTGCCAATTGGAGCAAGTTGCAGCACGGGCTTCCCAGTAGGAGGATACAGCGGCGTTGGAGGCAGCAGCAGCTGTAGCACCAACAGCCACAAGCGGCGCAGGCGTGCAGCAGAGAATGGTGGGGTGGAAGCCGCATTGCTTGATGTACCAGTAACACCTGCTGAGCAGCCAGAACAGCCAGCGCAGGGTGGCAACAAGGCCCAGCGCCGAGACCCGTGCAATCACAGCGAGACCTGCTCTTTGGCGCAGTGGCAGGTAGGTGGTGTGTGTGTGTGGTTTGGGGAGTTCTATGCAAGGACCAACCCGCAGCCGATCATCCTGGCTGGAGGTCTCAGGCCACCACTGTGACCGACGTAACCAAAGTGTGCCATGCGTTGTGAAAAGGGTTGTAGGGTTGACTTCCCATTGTGGTTTTGAATAGGATATCGTTCAACAGGGTTGTTGTGGGCGGATATCGCACGAGCATAAACGACAAGAGTGCGCTCCGCTGCTGCTGCTGCTGCTGCTGCTGTACTTGCTTCAGCCGGCCCAGGGTAGGAGCTGCTTGTCCACCTGTTCAAACTGGATGTTGCTGCACATGCACTCCTGCTTGCCTGTCAACTAACTTGCGCTGTTTGTGCTGAGCCGAGGTATGTGAACACACACACCCTCCTCCCAGGTGCGTTTGAGCGGGCTGCGGGAGGAGCTACTGGCAAGCGAACGAGTGGTGGCAGAGCTGCGGGAATTAGTCGCTCATGCAGAACAGCAGTGTTTAGAGATGGTGGGGGATGGGGGTGGGTAGCAGTTAATATTTGGCTCATCTTGTGCTGGACAGCCGGTACACATTACATAGTGGTAGGTCCAAATAAGGGGGAAGGAGTGCAGAAGGCGTGGCTAGACGTGTAGTGCCTTCGTGTGATGCCTTTCAAGGTGGATGGGAGGGATGGAACACAGGGAAGGATGCGAAGAGGAGGAGACATGGGAGGAAAGTGAAGGCGGAGAGCGTGCACAGTCAGACTGGCAGGCAGACAGGATGTCAGCTATGCTGCCTTTCTCCTTGTTGCGTTTCCTCATTGTAAGGTGTAAACGAGGAATGGCGCCTGCTCCCGGGAAGGGCAAAAAGGATGATCCGTGTGCAGAGCGCTGTGCCCCACATCACAGCTCAAGAGTGGTCAGTCGCTCGTTCAAAAGTGATGCCGCTGCAGGGATGATGATTAGGAAAGCAAGAAGGGGGCGTGTGTGTCGCGAGAACGGAGTGAGGGGATTACAATAAAGTGGCAACAAGGAAGTACACAGAGCAAAAGAGAAACACTGTTTTGATATCAAAGTTTGTGCAGCAGTGCTTCTAGGAGTGATTATTCTTGATGCTGAATGGTGTACGTAATTCCTGGTGGAGCATTCACAACCATGCTGAATGATGTACGCAATTGCTGGTGGAGCATCCACAACCATGCTGAATGATGTACGCAATTGCTGGTGGAGCATCCACAACCATGCTGAATGATGTACGTAATTGCTGGTGGAGCATCCACAACCATCAGCCTAAAAATAAAAATGGGTTCAATGATCCTGCAATTTACCTTGACGTTGATGCGGCTGCAGCTGCGCAGTTGCCAGGGCTGCTGTGTTCAGCAAAATGACGTGGCGCTGGCAGGCTTGCAATGTACCTGTGCGCAGACAATAATGCTCATAACATAGTAAAGAGGGGGAAATTCACATAGATGAGCAGCCAATCAGCCAAATTACCCGGCTGAGGGTTGCAACCAATAATAAAAACTTCAAGCAAGAATGTATCCACAAAAGTACTAAATGCCGTGTTGCCCCGCAACATTAAAAGACAAGCAAATTCAATTGAGCTCAAACAGTTGCAGGCTTGGCTTGAAACCGGCTCCTGATGAGAGTTGTGAAGATTATTAGAAAGAGCATGTCTGATGTAGGCAAGTCTGTAAGCATTATTGACAGGATGTGCCTTTTTTCTTAGAGGATCAAAAGGCTTGCCCTCAAGTATTACATATTAAATGCACTCTGTTGCCTCAGCTGCTGTCTTGTTCACGTCAAACACCCTTTTCAATATTGTCATCAACACATATTGGGAGCCGTTTGTGTTTTCTCTGCCAGTGGAATGTAAAAGTAAAAGTCTACGCTGGACGTCACCAGCGTGCATTAAGAAAAGGCATTACGGCATCCGGCTTGGTTTCCTTAATTGGTATGGGGCCTGAAAACACTGCCTACTGACCACCTATACGATAGCAGGCTTGTCGAATGATTCGAATGACACTGCCTACATACTAGGACCAATCCATCGAAGGACACTGCCTACACGCTGGGACCAATTTATGAAAGGCTACCCCAAGAAAGAAGAAACAGAGCAATAAAGCCGCTCCATATGCTGGCACTTGCAACGCAAAAAGACCAATAAATATTTCAATAGCCGAAAAGTTGTGATTTGGGGGGGAAGGGAAGGTCAAAAGGTGTTTGCTGTAGCAATTTTTGCAGGGCGGGTTGAAGGGGTGGGTGGGGCAGCTGCACCACTCCCCACAATAATTAGGAAAAGCAGCCTTTTTCGCACCGGGTACCATAAACCTCCCCCACTACAAAGGAAACGAAAGAATTAACGGGGATCAAGCAAGTTGCAGGCTTAATAAACCTGAAACCGGCTCCTGATGAGAGTTGATGATAGGACTGGAAAGGGCACAACTGGTATGGACAAGTCATTATGGGTTTGCGTTCCTGTCGTAGCAAATTACTGTCACTGCAAAGTAATAGACTCAGCACAACAATAACTAAGTAAGCGTCGCAACTGCATACCGATATCCGTGCTGGTGCGCGCTTAATTTTGGCACGAGCTCAGCGTTTGGTAATGTAAGACAGAGCCGTGCATGCTCAGGGGCAACCGTTGTTTGATTGCTGGGCAGAAGAGGCGTGCAAGCCCATTTTGGACGGAGATTGGCGTACGAGCTTTAAAGCTCCAAATGTGAAGCCAAGAAGTGAGGAACAATCTCGGCCAATTGCAAAGTGAATCGATAATTTTACCCCGAAAGTTCAAGGCAAGTCAACCTGCAAGCGTTTGTGTCGAACACGTCATTGTGTCTTCGTACTCTGTGATCTTGCACCTAATTCCTCACACACGCTCGTGCGAACCTGAGACGTGTTGAGGAGCCCCAAAAATTCGTGTTGTCCCGCCAGACCTGGCTAAACGGTGTTACTGAACACAATGCCTAGATAAACTTATTTATCATCATGGTGAATTATTATTTATCATCAGATATAATCGGAGCTGCAAGAAGTCTGTCCCATAAGCGCTGTACCGTCGGCGTCCGCCGAGTGACGGGCTTACATCCAGCGGCTCGGAATTATCGCTTTGATTTGTGAGGATTTACAATGGCCCTCAAAATGTATAGCTTGCGTACCTGCCTGTGTGGCTTCTTTTGGTACAGGGCATGTATAGTTTCTCTGTATCCTGTAGAGTACGTGTACCTTAACGACTCTGCACTCACTTACCACAGACATGGAGGCACTCCGCGGTTACTCTCCTGAAGTTTATGTCCTTCATATGAGTCAAAGACAAGCACACCTGAAAAGAAGGCAGGAGCAGCTTGTTTTGGGTTTTAGGAAGGACAGGAATCCGCTGATTAAAGAGCCAGCACAAAATACTGCTTAGTGGAACAGCTCCGCTGGCAGTGATAACACAGCCATTCTGTGCTTTTAACTTCAGCTGCTTTTAAGAGGGGGGTTACCATGTATGCGCAAAACAAGCTCCTAGAGCAAGAAAAGCAAACTGGTGGCATTGAAAAGATCCTGGCCGGACCAAGGACCACACCCGGGTAGCTACTCTTACCACTTTCAGTATGCAGTAGTTCACACTTTATAAAAAAGAGTGCTGGAAAGAAGGAATAAGACGAAGACAACAAATTGGCATAGGAACCTCTTGTCTAGGGCCTGCACGCAGTGCCAGGGGCCACACAGTACTGCTGGCATACCATTACAAGGAGGCACACGAGTTTAACTTGTCTGGCACCATTTAGAGAGCGGCATTTCTGTAACAGCAACTCATCACACTAGCAGACCGTGGTGCTTGCAATAATTTCAGCTTCTGTAACTGTAAGAGTGGAAAACTGCATGGGTACCACGTTGGGTGACCAAGAAGACGAAGAAGAAAAGTAATCCTGGTATCCTGGCGGTCGACACCATTGTTCAATACATTTGGCATCTGCTTCTGAGCACGCACCTCTTCGCTTGCCTCTCTGTCACAGCGCACCACACCTAGCCGTGAGAAGGGGCTATACCATTTTACTGCATGGACAAAGAATGAATGAAGGAAAATTACAAGTTGTGATAGATTAGCGCAAAATCTTTCGCGACTACGAGGACCTCAGTTTTGCGTGCCGGCAGAGCACAAGTTTTCCTCCTAACAGTTATAATCAATCTGCGTCGCTGTGCCACCACTCATGTCCACGATGCACAAAATTGCCTCAAACTCTCGCACCTTGAAGGGAAAGCAAGGAACTTCCTAAGCCTACGTCTCCGTAGTGCACCTCCAGGCTGTCCCTCAATGCCTTCAGCAAGCCAAGCTCGTCTGTGTGTGCGTGTTACAGTTTGGAGTGTGCAAACGTGAACTGTTTTTGCAAGAAATTCCCCAACGAGAGTGCTGATTCAAGCTTTGGCGATGTCAACTCACTTAAACACTCGGCGGCCTTGTCTCTCCATGTCAAGCGGACCAAAAGGTACCTGTATGTTCCAAGAGCAAGCATGAGTCTAGGGATTCAAGGTTTGGCAAGGTTTGGCCTCTGGCTGTGCCTCTTGTCGAGTACACACACCTGTTTTTAAATCGAACCATTTTTGCAAGCCTTTTTTGTCACCTGTATATATTTAATTATTTCAAATTGACTTAAAATTCCATGCAATTGTGGTCAAGCAAATATACCAGGATCAATGCCAAGAGCCCCCTATTGGGTCCTAGGGCAAAAGCAAGGCCCTTTCCACCCTTGCTTAGGACTTCACCTAGCAAGACATGTCCACAGGTCACAACAGTTTGAGCGCGTTTGCAGCAAGTGCACTGGCCTTGCTTGAACCTGAAGAGTGAACATTGGTTGCCCCTCCCCACATAGGGGCTGTACGGCATATATGGTTTGACACACCCAGAGGCATTGTTTCATTCTGCCGAAGAGGTCGAGGAGACGTGCGGTAGTCTTTTGCAGCAGATTGTGGCGCACGACGCAACTGCAGGTTAGGTCGACAAAATTTGTGCCTGACAAAGTTGTTGGAGAGACAAAGCCGCCAGCTGTGCCACAGTCAAGCATTGGAATGCCTAAACAACCCTAGCACATTTCATTTGGCACAGTCAGTTTTGAACATCATCCACGAAACATCTGTGCGCCAGAACTCTTTAGACCACTGCTTTAAATTACCACGAATCCTGCAAACATCATCCACAGAACTCAGGCGCTGGAACTCTGCCGCCCATTGCTAACCCCCTTTCAAAAATTTCAGGCACGGAGGACCAGCTGGATGCACTGGTCGCAGCCTACGAATTTGCGGTGGCCTCCCTCGCCCTGCCTGCTTCCCACTGTGCGGACCATCACCAGGTAGGCACACCTCAGCTCGTTGTTGCGTTGACGGACTTCAAAGGCGGACTTCACTTCACACATCATTGGTGGGGCATCTGGTAACAACTGGAAGGAACTGCAGACCTTCTCAACCAACAGAGCTCACTACTGCTATTTTGAGTATGAAATCTGCAATCCATGGAGACATGAACAAAAGCTTGGGGGGCAGTTTCATTGTTGTCCTTCTTTCAAACTCTGCAACTTGCCTAATCACTCTTTCTTTGGTTTCGGAGTTCCTTAAATGTGGGAGCACAAGAGAATCATAACAAAATGCGTAAAAAACCTCCACCTGTAAGAGACTGTTTCACCGAAATCTAGTAACAGACACTTAAAAAAATTAAGGCCCAAATGGCTTCTTTCAAGCAGATTAGGGGGCTTCCAGCACCTTGTGCAACACAAGCATACCATGTCGTGCCTTTTTGTTGCCTCGGGCTGTTGGCAGCAGGAAGCTCGATATTTGATTTCTAACGCTGGCAAGGACACAGTTTTGATGTCGATCAAAATGCCCTCTGGTCCTTCGGCACCCTTGCACAAGTAATCACATCATTAACTGCTGGTTTTAAGATGTATGGGCGGTCAAAACAGAGGACATTTCAGCCCCCCCTGCTCTGGCAAATTTTGCAGTGACACACACACACACACACACACACACACACACATACACATACACACAGGTGTCCAACCGAATTTGCTTTTCATCTTCCATTAAGCTGTGCAAAGGTGCCTTGTGCCCGTTTTCTCTAAGGAGCACACTCTGTCCAAAGCATGTAGCAGCCTATAGATGGCTCAAATCAGAAATATGCATGACAATGAGAGAAAAAGGCACGCTTGAGGCACACGGTTCATACTTCTAGGTTCTATTTGAACTATCACAACATGAGTGGCATCTCATGTTGTTCTCACACAGGACCACAAATGGCGCCTGGCCGCACAGCTGTCTCGAAACGAGCTTTTGCAACCTCTGAGCCAAACACTGCACCAGGTGCTAGCGAGGTATGGCTACCATGGAGTGGATTTATTAAGCTCTAGCGGATATGGACGCGGTGCTAGGGAGTTGGAAATGCCTTGGAGTGGGCTCTTTATGTATTAAAAAAAAGTTAACCAGTTGCTAGCAAGGTGTGGCTACCTTGGCATGGGCTCGTTAAATTTTAGCGAGGTGCGGACGAGGTGTATATGCCTCGGAGTGCGGTAGCACGATTATTCGGTGGGTGGGTGTTTGTAGGGTATGCAGTAGCACAGGCGTATTAGCGAGGCAGGGTTGGTGACAAGCAAGGTAATCCAGAAAAAGCTGCGAGTACGGGTTCAAAAGCTGTGAGTATGGGTGCCTTGTGTAGGTAGTCCTGTAGTAGCCTTAGTCTAGTAATAGCCTTTGTCTAGTAGTAGCCTTAGTCTAGTGGTAGCCTTAGTCTAGTAGTAGCCTTAGTCTAGTGGTAGCCTTAGTCTAGTGGTAGCCTTAGTCTAGTGGTAGCCTTAGTCTAGTAGTAGCCTTAGTCTAGTAGTAGCCTTTGTCTAGTAGTAGCCCTTGTCTAGTAATAGCAGCAGGGAAGTAGATGCAGCATGAGTCACAAATGTGAAGTAGGAAATACGTAGAGTTGGCCAGAACCGTATTTGCACACCGTATATGACCGTATGTAAGGTGATTTCTCTGCTTAAATTACCGTATATACACCGTACATGCGTATGTATGTATGGTTTTGGCCAA
>Ga0307963_1000631_pt1 | contig 24479 bp, 22 predicted proteins | sample OrgLakmetagen594_FD_201829 | JGI IMG/M metagenome (GOLD analysis project Ga0307963, IMG submission 201829) | Saline water microbial communities from Organic Lake, Antarctica - #594 | ecosystem: Environmental > Aquatic > Non-marine Saline and Alkaline > Saline | place: Antarctica: Organic Lake... | reverse complement strand
GCGCTTTCTATCGGCCATCTCTCATGTTTAAACCAGGGCTTTGCCGTGCTTGTACAGAAAGATATCCTGCTGCTGTTGATCTCACTGGCAGTGCAAAGGACACGGCTGATTGCCCCTGCCTTCTTTCTTTGGCGAACCCACACACCTGGTTTGGCAAACCCACACACCTGGTCATTGTCAATGGCCCACAACTTGCCGTGCTCATTTACAAAGTAGTTCTGCTGGTGCCGATCACTGTACACACATACACACATGTGGAGTGGAGTGTGCGCGTATGTGTTAGTTTGTGAGCTCGTTTTGCGCATGCATGCGTGTTATAATTAAAGATAGAAATTGCACGGTCCTTTTCAATACTACACCAAAACAAGTGGAATCGCTGTGCATGAAGATTCTCACAGAATTTAATCGTGATCTCTGTCAGTCCTGGATGGAGCACGCAAGAGTTTCTCTTGTAGCAGTGTATCTTGAAATTGCGAGCAAGAAGGCCTGGAAGGAGTAAACTAAGAGAAAAGCCGCACAATACCTAGTAGCTGGTTACATTTTTGAGTGGAGGGTGTTGCATTATATATATTGCGAGTTGTCCCTCTGTTTGCAACGTTCCTCATGTTTTTGAAGTTCCCCAACTCAAGTCAACAATATACCTGCATAGCTCAGGGATTGATTGGACAGCAGCTGCTCACTACACGCTGAAAAGAAAAACTACAGAGGCAGGTAAATCACTTCCCACGGCAAAGAAAGCACTCCCCACACAAATCAAGAAATTGGAGCCACTTCACCTACCTGAGCCTTAAATTCGCTAGTGTGCAAAGTTTTGATTTTTTATCCATCTCTGGCAAAATTAATTTGCACAGAAGGACACCGTGTAACTACAGAAGGACACCCTGTGCAGATTACCATTGTGACGTGAACAGGTCGAACAGGGCTGCCAGCTTGACTTCGGTATGATTGAGCTTGTTCTGGAACAGGTCCAGCATCACGTCAGGGTCCATGTGGGGTTTGCCGTGCTCCTGCAATGATTTTGCATTTCTAAGCTATTGGCCTTTGCACCTACCAAATTGTCAGAGGGGGGACACTGGGCAAAAGCCAAAACATACTCCTTTTTGCATGAAAGATGCAACTACTCACACATTACTTTGTCAAATTGGACCCAACCTAGCTTTAAACTACTGATGCTGACTTTTTAAGCTACTTGAGCATGTGCTCAGATTTGACAAGTCACCCTGCGTACATAATGACAGGACTAAAAGCACACGTCGTGCACCTGTACCCTAGATGGGTGCTTCCAGGGGGAATGACACATTAATTAGCATATCTCGCCAACCATCTAGTCGTTTTGCCCCATTTGTATTTCAATGACCTTAATACATTATAAGCATTTCAAAACACTAAAAAATATTGGGTTTGGTGCGCTGGCTGGGCAGATACAGCTTATGGCTGCTCAAAAAGTAGGGTTCACGCCACGGCCAATTAGGTATGGGTCCCCTAACTGGCACGTTTCAAGCTCAGCTGCATTGGACACACATCAGAGCTGAGTTTGACACGTGCCAGTTAGAGGGCCCATACCCTGGGAGCATGCAAAAACCGTACCATTTTTTGCCTCAGTGTCCCCCCTCTGCCAAATTGTTGTGAAATTCTGTAGCAGCTGTGGATTGTCGTTGAAGTGCATGCTAGTGTGGCACAAAGATTGTTTTAGTGCATGCAATCTTAGGATGAGACACAGCACAAAGATTGTTTTAGTGCATGCAATCTTAGGATGAGACACAGCACAAAGATTGTTTTAGTGCATGCAGTCTTAGGATGAGACACAGCACAAAGATTGTTTTAATGCATGCAATCTTAGGATGAGACACAGCACAAAGATTGTTTTGGTGCATGCAATCTTAGGATGAGACACAGCACAAGAGGTCTAAGTTTGTCTGTCAGAACCCTTGGCCGTCCCCAACGTGGCCAACCATTGTGGCTGGAAATTCTTGCCGAGTCGCGATCACCATGGCTATCATACTTAATGGACCCTGGGTTCTTAATCGCCAGAATTGCAACGACCAGAAATGGTCGATGTAGCTCAACCCTCCAGAATAAACAAAAGCTAGCAGTGTCCTGATTGAGCTTTTGCAAACAAAGAAACGCCCTTGTAAGCAAAGGTCTGCCTTCAGCCCAAATCACTACCAACCACCCTAGACCACCTGAAATGATTTGTGCCGATTCCTCATCAGCATATTGAACACATGATTATTTCCCTTGACCTGAATGCCAAAACAGTATTTTTGCAGCGCCTTTGCTTCATTTAAAACCCTGTGCTGTTCTGGCTGTTCTACCCCTATTTCAGATCACATCTGAATGACAACCCACAACCCAAAACCTTAAGGCTTCTCCCCTTCCTCACCCCGCACCTTGATGTTCTCAAGAGACACTCCGTCAGCTATGTCTGACCACAGACCCAACCAATTCACACGAAAGCCGTGGCCAGGGATGACGCCATTCACAGGCGCCACCCACAGTTTTGGCACGATGTCAGACAGACCGCACTCGCTGGTCAGCTGCAGCGCAGGTTTTGACAAGCATATACACGTGCTCGTTTGCAATGTGTTACATGTATGAATGCTATGTAGCCCTTCCTCACAGCCTGGCAGGTGCTACCCAAAGTTCAAGCATGATGCCAATGTGTCACTGAGCTTGTTGGTTAGCTGGAACGAAAAGTTTACAACAGTCTGTTATTTATGACACACACAAACACAAACACACACATACACACGCACAACACACACACGTGTTCACGCATCACAGATCCACTGATCACAAACCATGTAAATGCACACAAATAACAAGGTATGCTTGGACTTTTCGCATGGATAAGGACTATTCATTATGAAATTCAAAGAGGCACTTGACAATTGCAAACCATGTGCGTCCGACCGCCCATATCATGCGTCAAGGTTAAGACCTTACATCCCACTTTGTTCTCACAGATCCAAAGCCCTCTCTTCTCTTGACGCTGCACTCTTTCACACACACATACACACACACACACACCCACACCCACACACCCACCCACCCACACACACACACACACAAACACACACCCACACATACCCGTTGCTACATTGCCTACTTCCAAGCTCAAGCCCACCTTGTGCTGGGCAAGGGCCATCTTGATTTGTGTGAGCACACGGGGGGGGGAGCACGCACCGATGCCTGACTGCAGTGCCTTTTTGACGGGCACACACCACATTTTCACCACAGCCCAGCCACTCTTGGTGCGGTTTGAGGCCACCCTGGCAAAGTGTGACGGTCACCGCACAACCAACAACCAGATGTAGAATTGCCCTCAAATCACACATAAGCTATGTTAACATATGCATACATAACATATGACGTGCATACATAACATATGACGTGCATACATAGCATATGGCGTGCATACACAACATTACAAGTCCACCACGATGGCGTGGTGCGAAGGCACTTAAAAGGTAAGACAGTGCGTACGCGTGTATGTGTGTGTGCGTTCATAAAGGCATGCGACCAACTGCATCAAGTGTGGCCATGCATAGGGATGTGTGTGTCTGCATTTATAAATGCATGCGACCAACTGCATCAAGTGTGGTCATGCACAGGGTAGGGGGTAGTATGTCACACCATTCTGCTGTTCCTTATGCAGTAGCATGTCACACTGTTCTGCTGTTCATTATGCACACATGTCTGCTGTTCCTTATGCACACTTTTCTGCTGTTCCTTGTGCACACTTTTCTGCTGTTCCTTGTGCACACTTTTCTGCTGTTCCTTATGCACACTTTTCTGCTGTTCCTTGTGCACACTTTTCTGCTGTTCCTTATGCACACTTTTCTGCTGTTCCTTATGCACACTTTTCTGCTGTTCCTTGTGCACATTTTTCTGCTGTTCCTTATGCAGTAGCATTGTCACACATTCCTGCTGTTCCTCATGCAGTAGCATGATTAGTTTTGATTGCGTCTTCCTTCCTACACACTTCGGATTCAGTGTGTACTTAGGTTAAGCATCATCACTTTGAATTGACGACAGTTTGGATACAGTGTGTTTGCAAGTTAAGCATCATGACTTTGAATTGATGACAGTTTTGGAACAGTGTGTTTACAGGTAAGCATCATTACTTTGACTCGATGACAGTTTGGATATGTTGTGTGTACAGGTTATACAGGTTGAGCCGCTCAACTTGATCGTCACAACTTTGGATTGATGAATTTTGGACACAGTGTGTACAAAGGTTAAGCATCATCACTTAAACCTGATGACATGCACACAAAAACGCACAAACACAAGCCTGTGAATGCTGCGCAAAACCCTACATGCACACATGCAAACGCATGCGCACATGCATGCACAGGTGTACAGACAGACATATACACATACCTGAACAGCCAGCTTGGCGATCCTCCAGGTTCATGGGCATAGTAGCTCCCCAGCATCCTTTCCCCCTTTGACATTGGCCGAAGCGTGTGCATGCACCTGTGGAGGTGCATGTGTGTTTGGCTGGACGATGCATTTCGCTGCCTAACAATCTTTTGACATCAGCCAAAGCATGAGCATGCACCTGTGGATGTGCCTGTGTGCTTGCATAGTGTGTCATTTGTGCTTGCAGTCACACATTGTCATTTAAAGCAAGTGCGGACAGAAGTAGCACGCAAACGTAATCAGTGTTACCAGAAACTGATGGGGGCTTTTTCTTGCACCAACCTTTTTACATGCTTGGGATTATGGTAATGCTGCAGACCCAATTAAGTAAACGCAGCTGTTGTACCCATAAACACACATACACACATGCACACACAAATGCACAGACATAGACACGTGCACTCTCACACACAACAAAGCATACACATGCACACAGGCCCACAAGCACTGACGTAAACACATACATCCATGCAACATAGCACACGACAAAGGGCTGTGCAACGATGGAGGCACAGCTTACACAATCATACACACGCAAACACGCACACATAAAACGCACATGCTAACGCATGCACATGCACAGGCACACGCTTACCCCCAGCACATTGAGCAATTCGGTAGGTGCTTTCGGTCATCCGCAACTTTCATGCCTGGAGCGATTCTACTCAAGTCAAGCTCTTGGCCCTGTAAAAGCAGATCAGGAGGCAAGTTGGCAGCTTCATCCAAGAGCAGGCAAACAGTAATTTGCACCTCTCTGCTGATTTGAATTCCTTTTTGTAGAAGTGGCACTTTACCTGGTGCTCACATTGCAGGCACCGCATGGAGCCCCCACCAACTTAGGAAACTGTTATAACATTTTAGAACTGTTTGATGGGCTGTGAAGGCTACCACAGATTCATGCAAAAAGTAAAGGTTGACATCGCTGCTGAAGCAAGTGCGCCAACACCTACTCACAAGAAGCGCCAATTCTTGCGCGCATGAAGCACAAGCACTTGCTCACAAGAAGCGCCGATTCTTGCGCGCATGAAGCGCCAATTCTTTCTCACATGAAGCGCCAACACTTGCTCACAAGAAGCGCCAATTCTTGCGCGCATGAAGCGTAAGCACTTGCTCACATGAAGCGCCAATTCTTGCTCACATGAAGCGCAAGCACTTGCTCACAAAAAGCGCCAATTCTTGCGCACATGAAATGTAAGCACTTGCTCACATGAAGCGCAAATATTCGCTCTAATGAAGCGCTAAATCTTGCTTCCAACAAGATGTCTGCACGATTCCCTTGTCCAGTCGCACCCACCGAACAGCAGTCTATCAGCATCAGAGCTGTGCGTCCTAACCAAGCTATTTAGTTTACCTGAACTCTGTAAATCCCTTCGGATGTAGATCTCTCGTCGGCCCTGAGCCGTCTCCTTCTCAACCTCTGTGAATGGGGGAGAGGCCCGGATGCATTGTTAGGGGCACTTCCAAGCCCTGCTTGTCGGTTGTGCTGCTGCTGTTGTTGCTGCTGTTGTTGCTGTGGGTGTGGCTGCTGCTTGGACGCGACCTCCAGTACAACATCGGGGTCAATGGTCTGTGGGTGTAGATGGGTATTGCATTTTTTTGTGCAGGGAAGGAGGGGCGAAATAGCTTTTGATGCATTTTTATGCTTTGTCGTCAAGTTCAACAAGATCTGTTTGCGCAAGAGAATCTTGCGTTTCAGCGTGCAAACTGTGCTAGCAGGTTTGCTAAACTCTTATTAAAGAGTGATTGATAGGTAGCTGCTTGTTCACAACCTTTGCTACAACAGCAGGGTCGACGGTTTGTGGATGCAAGTTTGATCATGCATTTAAGGGTAGCAGGGTTCAAAAGCTTATGCTTGGGCAAAAGCTCAGCTCATGTCTCTGAGTGACTGAAGACGCTGCTGCTTGGATTCAAGTTGTTTTTCCTGCTTTCTATGTCTCAACTTAGAACTTGTAATAATAGGGTGGCCAGAACCACACCTATATATCCTACGTGTGCTATATACGGTCAAACACGGTGTAGATGTAATGTAATACACACTTCCGGACAACCTATGAAACAACAATTGCACAACACACGGGTTGTTGTCATTGCTCCTGAGCATTGGTCACCCTGCGCTTGCCCAAGGGACACTCTCACACTCACACAAACACGCCCGAGCTCCAAGCAGTGTAATTACATGACTGTGCATGGGGCCAGGCAAAACAGCTTGCATTGTTATTGAGGGATGCTGCTTTGAACCAGCCAGGGTCATGGAGCCAAAAGGCTGTTGCTAGACGTTTAAATAGGACTCAGGTTTACGGTTTATATGTGCATACACCCATGTGTGCTTTGCTTGACGTTTAAAACGACTGTCAGGTTCACAGACTATGTGTGCATACACCCATGTGTGCTTTGCTAGACGTTTAAAACGACTTTCAGGTTCACAGGCTATGTGTGCATACACCCATGTGTGCTTTGCTAGACGTTTAAAAAGACTGTCAGGTTTACAGACTATGTGTGCATGCACTCATGTGTACATTGCTAGAACAAAACTCAAATTCACGGTCTATGTGTGAATACACTCATGTGTACTGTATCTGCAAGGCTTGAAGATACTCCACCCTATGAAGGACTAGAAAGTGCAAGCATGGCTCGATTGACTCAAATGAGGGTTAAGTCAGATGCTCCTACACATTTTGAGCAGCCTCAAAAATCGTGCACACTGGATTACTCAGATTGCTGTCTTGTCAAGTGTACATTGTATCAAGCGCGCCGCATCATATGCAGCACAGTTTGATGGAAGTTTTTCAATGCGTCTCTTTTACTTTGCTCAGATAAAGATTTAAAAAGGAGGTTAATCAAGTAGTTACTCCACATTGATTGACATAGGAAAGGCGAGGCTTTACTGCCTGCCCGGCTTTCCTTCTTGCACCTCATTCACACAACCTCCACTCACGACCAAGTACTTGATGATCCAGGTCACGCCTGTTTGATACCATTAACATAGAAAGGCAATTGATCTGCACAAACTCCATGCCCCTTTGCTCAAGCCACACGGACCTTGTCTCTCCTTTCTGCACACACATACATGAAAGCTTAACGGTACTTGGTCCCCGAGGGGCTTTTTCCCTTAATTGATGGGTGAGAAAAGCCTTTTCACTATAAGCCCACGTGGTTACCTTTTTGCTCTTGACCTCTCACCTGCACAACCTCCAGGCCCCTCTGCTTGATCCTTGCCTGCGCTTTGGGGTGGTGCTCTACATGGCGTGCGGGGATGCAGACTTGGCACAGGTTGCAGTCATCTTCGTAAGGGTACCGCTGCGTGCATGTTTTAACAAGCGTGTTCTTCCGCACCGCGAACTAAACAAGTGTGTTGTCCCGCACCGCGAATTAAACATGAATCTTTCTTACCAACTTTGTAGAGGTTGCAGTCCTACTTGTACAGGAGCTCCGCACTTGATTCAAAATGCTTGCCTCTATGCGTACAAAAAACAATGGCTGCTTAACTTGCGTGAACGTGCACGCCAAAATAATGCATAGTGCTTCTTGTCTTGAGCACAGAAAACGGAGCAGTCCTCCCAAAACACAGGCAGCTCTGCATGCTCATCAAACATGTGTGTGAGTTGGGAGAAAACGCAACCGCAAGCTGCCTCAAAGTGGGCTTGCAGACTTGGGCACCAGAATGCGTCCTCACTGCATTGTTAACATGCCACGCACAATAAATGCTGCAGCATCGTGATTGCTCTATTTTTTCATAAACCGTGCTGGATGGAGATGCAGCTTGCGTGTGATAACCAAGCAAAAGTGGACATGCTATTTCTTATGCCGCAAACGCAACTTGCGCACACATCAGGTATGTGTGCGGTTTCACTTGGCTTTCACGCTTGGGTCAATTGGCAAAGAACAGCTTGTGGCTGAAGGAATTGATGCAGCATACAAGTTTGTGGTGTGTTTGTGTGTAATTGTGTGCGCATGTGTATGTGTGTGCGTGCATGTGTGTGTGCGTGTGTGTGTTTGTGTGCTGAAATGATCAGAGAAGCCTTATACCCTGAATAAAACCATTAAGAACCATCTGTTCTGTTTAAGATAGGAGATGGACATCATACCTGCCTTTAGCTGTATGCTGTGTGGAAGTGGCAGCTGTTCTTTGCCACTTCCAAGCACTAGAGGATCTGCTCCACTTCTACTTAAGACACACACACACGAATTCAAAGCATGCGTTCTTTAAAAACAACAAGTACTAACATGTGTACACTATTCTGACAAGCATCCGCTCCACTTCTGCTTGAGGCAAGGAACCCATGCAAATATGGACTTACAAGGATCTGCTCCAATTCTGCTTGAGGCAAGAAACTCATGCACACACAAACTTACAAGCATTTGCTCCACTTCTGCTTGAGGCAGGGAACACATGCATACACAAACTTACAAGGATCCGCTCCACTTCTGCTTGTGACAGGGGTGCCACAGCGTCATGCTCCTGAAAGTCTTCAATTCGACGCTGCAGCTGATCTCCTTGCGCCTGCACTAGGTCCTGCTGCTGCTGTGATTGTTGCTGCTGCTGCTTTTCTTGCTGCTCCTTCTTTTGCTGCTTTTCTTGCTGCTCTTTCATTTGCTGTTGTTGCTGCTTTTCTTGCTGCTCTTTCATTTGCTGTTGTTGCTGCTTTTCTTGCTGCTCTTTCATTTGCTGCTGCTGTTGTTGTTGCTGCTGCTGCTGTTGCTGCTGCTGTTGCTGCTGCTGTTGCTGCTTTTCTTGCTGCTCCTTCATTTGCTGCTGTTGCTGTTGCTGCTGAAGCTGCTGCTTTTCTTGCTGCTCTTTCAATTGCTCTTGTTGCTGCTTTTCTTGCTGCTCCTTCATTAGTTGCTGCTGCTGCTGCTGCTGCTGCTGCTGCTGCTGTTGCTGCTTTTCTTGCTGCTCTTTCAACTGCTCTTGCTGCTGCTTTTCTTGCTGCACCTTCGTTTGCTGCTGCTGCTGCCCCTGCTGCTGCGTTTTTTGTTGCTGATGCTGCTGTTGCTGCTGCTTCTCTTCCTGCTCTACTTGCTGTTGGTGCTCTTTTGACCCAGATTGCCCTTGAGCTTCTGAAGTCTGTTGTTCTTCTGGACTTCCACCACGAGGTGAGGGAGGGAGCCACCCCCATATCATGAGCGTCTGCTGTATCTTGCACACGGTGCCTGTAAATTCGTTTGCGTTTGTTGTGTGTGTGCATGTGTGTGCATGTGTGTCTGCGCATGTGCATGTGTGTATGTGTGTACGTGTGTGCTCGCTTGTTTGCTTGAGTGTGTAAGTGCGTGTGTGTACGTGTATGTGTGTGTGTGCGCGTGTGGTGTGTGTGTATGTTATTGTGTATGTGGCACGAGTTTACGTGTGTCCATGTGTATATACACATATGTGTAGGGTTGGCCAAAACCACATACCTATAAGGTGTATATACGGCATTCTAGGCAGGGAAATCACCAAATATACAATCATATACGGTGTATATAAACGGTTCTGGCCAACCCTATATATGTGTGCTTGTGCAAATGTGTATGTACATGTGTGTGTATGTATGTCGTGTGTATTTACATGTGCGTGTGTTTGTGCGTGTATCTATGCATGTATGTATGAGTATTTGCGTGTCGCATGTGCTCTTATTGTCCTTTTTGTCCCCCACCTATAATAGGCACAGATCCTGGAGGAGGTCCGTCGCAAGTTCCTCTGCTTTCGATGATTGCCTTTGAGGTGGAAGGGAAGAGTGCTTGATTGAGGAGTTGTAATGCCTCGTGATTGCCGTGCATGGACGCATCATGCATGTAAACATCAGTCAGCTGACAGACCCCCCTAAAGTGCAGAATGCGTGGGCAACTGGACTTGTAGTGCCTCGTGATTGCCGCGCATGGACGCATCGTGCGTGTAAGCATCAGTCAGCTGACAGACTTTTGAAATGCATGGTGCTCACTATTGGCATGCGCTTGCAACTGCTTGCACGCACAGCGCACCACTGGAAGTACTGTTCCCACAAGGAGGAGGAAAAGACCCACACCGAAAAAGGCCTGTTTCCTGGATACCATCTGTGCTTCTCAGCTAGACAGGATGCCGAACCGTTTCAAGCACTAGAGGGGGGAGAAGACGTTTTCAATTGTGAGTTTGTGATATAAAACAACATTATAAGTTTAGATCTTATTTTTACAAATACTTATGAAATTTATGAATCTCACATGTCCGTGGCGCGTCGAAAAGACCTGAAGAGCCAGAAATAATCCAGTCAGCTAGATTAAGTGATTGGGCTGAGAAGCGGGTGATTTGCAAGCACGGCCAGAAGCTTTCGTTATCGGAGGAGGTGCATTTTCACATTGTATCATATAAGATTTAATTTTAAGCAAGGGAAACTTCCACAGCTGTGCTGCGTCCCTCAAATCGCCCGCTTCTCAGCCTAATCGCTTAGTCTAATTGACTGGACCCTTTCTGTCTCTTATTTTCTTTTTTCGACCCGCCACCGGACACCTGAAGTGAGAACCGCCATAGAAAGCAGACTTGCACAGAATGATCAATTGATACATTGATACGCAGCAATGAAACCTAATTTTCATTTCAATTTAACTATGCATAGAAATATCAAGGCATAAAATGCGAACTTGAGAACCATATGTAGCGGATCGCACTCTTTTAAACTACAAATTTAATCTATCGCCTTTGTGTCACGACGAATCATGGTACCAGCTTAAGCATGGATTGCAAGTATGAGCCATAAAGGTGTGTTTAACGTCTCTTCCCTCTCCACGCGAGAAGGAAGCGACGGCTCAAGCAACGCCCAAGAAGAGATGGCTCAGACAAGTCTGAGAAAAGAGCGAGTTTGTTACAAGAGGACCATCTAAACTGGCCAAACAACCAAATAACTATAAAACGGTTGCTCACATTATAAATCCAGGGAAAATCACACGAATCGTCCATGCCATTGATTTAGCATGACATGTGAAAGCTAAGTTACACTTTATATTCAGCAGCCAGAAGCTGCCAGTTCCGGCTTGGTTCAAGAAAAGAGAAAGCGAGTAAAAGAATAAAGAGTGCAGGAGGCCAAAACATTTGGAGAAAACTACGCAAAAACCGCTCCCCACATAAATCAAGGAAAAGGAGCCACCAAAACACCACTGGTATGGATTTGGAAAGGATGATTCATGTCCACGCACCCCCCATTGGATGCAGAGCCGCACAACATCCCACCTGGAGATTAAAAAGAGGAAGGCTTTTCAGTGGAGATCAGGTGGTTGGGGGGCAAAGACCAAACCAGCCACCAAATCCAGGCAGCCACCAGGAAAGCAGACCAGCACTAAGCAGTTTACTTGATACGCAACAATAAACTCAAGTGGTGCAGACAAGCAGTGTCCGAGCACTTATCAATCCGATACCTGTCACGTTCAGGTGCCCCATTTTTTTAACCGCTTCCTCGATCTCTCTATCTGCTTCAAATTGGTGGAGCTGCAGCGACGTACCCATATCATCTAAAGGCAAGAGCGTGCTCACCCACTTTGCTGGCCCACTTTGTCAAGTCAGGAACTATCAACTATATATGATCTCCCACAAGCAGCAGCAGCAACAGGTCCAAGCTCAGCAGCAGCAGCTGCAGGCCCAGCTAGCACAGCAGCACAAGGTCATTATTCAGCAGCAGCAGGCTGCACTGGCAGCACAGCAGCAAGCGCATCAGAGCGCACCGCCAGCCGGCACTCAGCAGATTGGCACGGTCACCGGAAATTCTTACTCCAGAGCGTAAAGGCCAGAGGGAAAGACAGTCACCTGGGATGGTAGCAAGGACAAGTGTAGCAGCGCGTTGTAAAAGTCATACTCAAGACGTTTGATTTGGAATTGTATTCCTGTATGAATCGTTACAACAAGGATATCCTGCTGCATGCCGTCATTCCACTATATACTAGGACTATTGCCTCGCTTATTCGGACACCGCTGAACCCTTTACACCATCTGCTAGGAGCAACAGGTAAAAAGTAAAAGTCTAAGCTCGAACACACCAGCGTGCATTAGGCTCTCAACTAGCGCCCCACCGGAAATCAAAAAAAGAGAAACAACAGAGACTAGTGAGGACCCAGCAGGGTGTCAGCCATGCAATCCGGCCTGCGCCCAGCCCTCCTGAAGCCAGCCGCTCTACCAGTAACCCGCCCTTCAGATCCCCTACTGTCACTGTTATCGGTGTTGGTGTATTTTGTGCCTTGTTATTGTGATTTTGTTTAAGCTTTTTATTGCATGGCACCATCTACAGCAGCCACACAAGGAGCCACTCCAAAGCCTCGGGATTACTGGTCTACATGCCACAGCACCCATGACAAAATCAAGCCTGCGTGCAGTCAGCTCCGCAACAGAAATCATACATGTGAGGCGAGACATCGAACACAACCCCCACAAAGATCTGAGCAATACTCCTGGTGGTGTGCAGGCTTCTGCCTCCCAACCACCTGATCCCCACTGAAAAGCTTCTTATTTTTGTTCTCCAGTTGGGATGTTGTGTGTCCTTGCATCCATTGGGTGGTGCAGAACACAAAACAACATCCTTTCCTAATCCATGCCGGTAGTGTTTGCACGATCTGCGTTTTTCTTGCTGTGATATCGATGCTGCTTGTGCAATGTTGGTGCGCTGGAAAATTTCCATTGACTTGTTGCGCTGGTGGAAGCGCTATCTCAATTATGCTTTCAGGTGCAGTGGTACACAGGCGTTTCAATTGTTCCTCACTCATTACACATAAAGGAATTCTTGCTTTGGATGCTGCATGCTAGTAGCTAGTAGCTCATATTTGACATGCAGCAAACGACAGAGTCAGTTTCGGCATGATTTCAAAAAGAAGACGAAGCAATGGCCTGAACAAAAAGAACTATGCAGGCAGTGGAAACCAACTTTTCACATTATTTGAGAGAAAGAATCCATCTAAACACAATTGGTATCATACCAAATCCTTTCCAAATCCATTATGAAAGAAAAAGAAAAGACTCCGCTGGTAGTGATGACGCAGCCAGGTAGAGTGCTGTGGCATGCAAACCTTTTACTCCAAGGCTGTGCAGTGGAAATGGCTGCTGTAGATGGTGGCAGCTTATGTTGTTCTTGTGCAAGCAGACCTGCTTGTTGGGTAGGAGGAGTGTCTAAACAGAGGAGTGTCTAAACAGAATCAGGATGCGAGTTTTTGGTCTCAATTTAAGCCGACATTTATGCCACACGAGACAAATAGGCAACCATGTAAAGTCAGACGAAGTTATACTTGTCACTTATCTACTGGTACTCTTAGCATTTTAACATGATAAGGTCTTGACAAATCAGTTTATTTTGAACTGATTCAATCTAAAGTCTTCTACAAAACAAAAATCCACATAAATGTGCGGGTTTAGGCAAATCGCAAGGTCTCTGTACCGCAACAACCCCTCTGACCCTCATAATCATTGATAAAAGGGTATTAAGCGGTCAAGTAGGGCCTGCCACACGTGTACAGCTGCCCCAGGCGAGTTGTAGCTGGGAAAGTAATTGACATCAATGACGACCAGCTGATAGCCTGCCTCTGCCCTTTGCGACCTGCCCTCTCCTCCCCTCCCCAGGCCACCCTGCGTCTGCTGCTTGAATCCTTCCTGCTGCTGCTGCTGCTGATCGTTATAACTCTCACACACCTGTTCTTGCTGCTGCCTTTTTGGGCCTATTGCCGTGCTTGCTGCCGGTGCGTCGGGCACCAAGATGACGTCAAATCCAAAAAGGGTCAGCCCAAAGGATGCTCGCAAACGCTGAGCGATAGCCTGAGAATGTGTATGTGTATATATTTGCGTGTGTTAATAGGCAAAAATAAAACTATGTGTAATGCTTACTGCTGAGAGGGTGACGCCGTGCAGTTTGGTGGAATTGGAAAAACGTAGATCTCGCTACAAACCAATCATACATAAACTGTATTGAATCCGGTAAAGCTGCAAAAGGAAGAAGGCTGGGCACTTGTCACAAAAACTGTCTTTTAAAACTTGATGCTACTTTTTAGCCTGCTTGCACCAGCCATCCTGAACATTTCGTCAGCCTCTTACTCACCTGCAGCACATACTCGTGGCTCTGTAGCAGCTGCTGTATGCTGACGGCACACTTATGAGGTGTAACCACAGGAGATGAAGCACTAAAGGCGGCTTGCTGCTGCTGCTGCTGCTGATGCTGCTGCTGATGCTGTGGTTGTTGCTGTTGTGATTGCTGCTGCTGCTGCTGCTGCTGCTGCTGCTGCTGAGACTGGTCCAAACAGCTTGGCTCCTGTTTCTGTGGCTGTTGCGGCAACGAAGATTGTATAGACACAGCTGGGGGTACAGGGCCGACCGGCAAACTCTTTAGGCTATCAAACACGTGGAAGCCATGCTGCTGGAACAAGCTCACTGTATTCGGAAGTGGTGCAGGTGTTGGGATGGGTACAGCAGAAGTGGCACTGCCCAGATCAGCAGGAATTGGGGAACTAAGGGTGCTGACAGCTGGTACGTTACTGGAGGCGCTGCCTGGAGCAGCATTAGTAGCTGAGACGCTGGGGTTGCTGACAGGGGAGAGTGCATGGAGGGGGGTGTGGAGGGGGCAGGCTGAAGAGGGGAGGGGTTCAGAGGGGGGAAGGTGGCAGTGGCGGCAGAGCTCTGCTTCAGAGATGTCTGGGATGGAGGGCCGCATGGCATAGAATACCTGATTGCAGCAGAGTGTAGTTAGTGTATGCATACGGCGAGATGCGTGTACGTGTACGTGACTGCTTGTGTGCTTGTGTGTGTATGTGGGTGTAGGAGCGTGTGCAATGCTTGAATGCGACCCGTACCAGAGATGCGTGTGATTGCAATTGGCAGCCCTTACCACGTAATCTCAGTCAACGTGGTGCATAACAGGGGCTTAAAAAAAGCCTTGCCTGTCTGGGTAATAACTAAAATACTTCCGCCATCAAACACACTTTCAATTTTTCCCGCCCAGTTGGCGAGACATCCCAAGTTCCCATTATCTCTGTTGCCCTCCCCCACATTGCTTCTCTGCCTTCATCTAACAAATTACCTCAAACTGAACCTCTTTTTAATACATTACCTCAAACTCTACCTCTTCCCAGCTTCCTTCCTCAATCTTCTGAATTTGCATCTCGTCTCAAAACTGCATCTCCAGCTTGCATCTCATCTCCAACTTGCATCTCTCACCTTGCCTCCATCCAATCCACACATGCACACTTTGACTAACCATCTGCTGTCCTACAACCAGCATCCTACCTTACCTCGAGTCACAAACTACCTAACCTCTAGCCTCGAACAACTGGCCACCACCCACCCCATTTAGTCGCTGCATTGCTACCACGCTTTGAATGACTCTCCCTTGAGCCGCCTCCTGGAAGCCAAGAAATTTGGCTGCCTGTATCACAAAACTGAGTTCCTCTGTAGCTTCACAAACCTCCTCTCCCCCCCGGCAAACGTTACCCAGGATTGCGTCCCTCTGTTCTCACAGCCGCTTCTCACTTTGGTCTCTAGTCCCTAGCCTTAACAGCTTTGGCCAAATGTTTTTGCTATGACCAGCAGGTAGACACGTCCCCCTCTCATATTAACCGTAGCAATTTCAACTTTGGCCTCTGCTCCTAATATGACCAATCCAATAAAAATAGGTATAAAAGTAAAAATTTCTCTCCAGCCACATCCAGGTCGACCATTTTTCCTCATTGTGCCAAGCTCAACCCCATCCGCATAATTACAGAAGGAATCTCCTGTTTTCAAACTCGCACCTCACATTGTCTCCAACCTCCTAAAGTTTGGCCACCTGACCCCATCATGCTGAGTCCAGCCCCTCCTGCACCACTCCGACAGCATCCCCATGTGTTCACCTCACCCACGTGCACTTTAGCCACCTGGCCCTTATTATGCTAGGATAAATCCCTCCTGCACCATTCTGATAGCAACCCCCTGCTGTCATAATTTGCATCTCACCTTATCTCCAGCCACGTACACTTTAGCCACCTGGCCCCCATGGTTGCTGAACTGCTGCGCGATGGCAGGCAGGGGCATGTTTGCAGCCTGCGTGATGTGAGGTAGTGCGTCACTCTCAAAAAATGACAGGGTGCAACTCAAACCTGTTCTTTTGCTCATGTCAAGCTGGACAGGTGGCAAGGCGAGTTGGCTGGACTTGTCGCAAATAATATAAGAAACACAAAGTTGAGAGAAACGGTGTTGGTATGAAGACGATACCAGTATCATACAAAATGCAAAGGATCCCAAGAATGTGTTACGTTGTACGGATAACCTGCGTGGTTGGCCCGACTGTTGAGTTTTCCAGGCCACGTTTAGGCCACACTTTTTGAGCACACGACAAAAAAAAGGTATGAGGATAGGGCGTAGGTAAGGGTGCACGTCGTCACAGCAGGTAGTGGTCGTTTTGGGAAGGCTGAGTAATCATTTTAAAGTATTTAACGCAGACATATTGACCAAACACCTTAGGAAATAAGGATGGCATAGGGCTACGCAGTTCGCAATCGCTTGCTTCTGGTCGTCCCCATGCGTAACCTCCCTTCCCCAGCCAGACAGTGCCAACAAGCCTAAATGACCCATTTTTCCCCATCCACTCCACCATTCTGGGACCTGAAAGTTGTATTGGATAGCTTGATTTTTTCCCCACGTGTCTGCAAAGGAAGCAAGCAAAGAGCGGGTGCAAATTACGCACCGGGCCCCACACAGCGCCCCAGAATGCCAAATTTTAAGTAAATGTCAATGGTTCAGATATAAAATCAAGCATCGTGCATTCAGATGACGTAGAAGGGGCTTTGAGTTGGTTGAACAGCTATGTTGGCACTGTTTGGGGTGACTTTGACATGGGACGACCTTCTGCAGCAGGTGTTGGCTCCAAGAATGCCTGATGAGTTTGATTGCTGCAAGCAAACAGTGCGCGCTGAGCTTTGTACATACGGGGTACAAGGGGTTGGACCTGACACGCCCAAAAAAGACAGACCCTGAAACTCGTCTGAGCAGAAAAATTCATGATTCAGCCAGAAATGTCTACCTGAGCCCAATCACAACGTTTCTGATCGCAATGACTACTACACTTTGAAGTGCATAAACAACAAAACACAGGCAACGCCTCTCACCTGTACTGCCACAACACCCAAAGCTTTAGGATACATACACATTTCACCCTTTACCTGCAGTGCTGCCTCTGCCACTTCTCCAGTGGAAAGATATGACAGCTTATATGTAGGGTTGCCCCCGAAATTATACGTTCAAGCGAACGGTTGATTTAGCAGGTTTAATACCATACATGTGGTCATTTCCAGGACATTCATTTTTCAGTATATTGTTTAAGTTTGCCCCTCACCTGTAGTGCTGCAACTAATGCCTCTCCGGTAAACAGATTAGTCAGCTTATACCCACATCTGCCCCTCACCTGCAGTGCTGCCACTGCTACCTCTCCACCTTGCCCCTCACCTGCAGTGCTGCCACCACCACATCTCCACCAGGAGCCGTGACCAGGGCCATGCCATGAGATTGAGGGAGGCCGCACGCCACGCTGGGCTTGAGGATGAGTGGGGGGGTCAGACCTGCATGATCAAGGCTTACGGGCTCATCATAAAGAGACGCAGGGGGAATACACCTCTCACTGAGAAGTGGTACAGAGGGGGGTGCCATGCACCAGACTGGGCTATGAGATTAAAGCGGAAGCAGGAAGTTGCAGGGAAGCTGTGATATAGCTGAATGAAGGCCGTGAGAAATGTGCTCGTTAGAAATATGCATAAACACTAACCAATGCTCACAAGTGGGGGAAAGATTATCATAAAAATGCAATCGTATGTTTTCACAACCTGTGTGCATCGTTTGTGCTCCAGAGTTTTAACACCTGCTAGGAAGCAAACACTCTCGTGTGCAACCAACCATGCCTGCTTCGTGAGTAGTGAGCGGCCATTTTCTCAACTCACATTTGTGCATTAGAGGAGGCGCCCACCACATGAGCATACACACAAGGCACTCACCTGCAGCCAGCAGATCCCTGCCTATGACTTGCGGGTTGTGGTTCCTCAGGATGCAGTACTTAGGGGAGGCAGCTAGCAGGGGGGACGCGTCCATATGTGGACCTGCAACGAGCGGTAGGAAATGAAGTGATGCTGCATGGATCTTTGAGCGATACAGGACTGGGTGTAGGCAGCCACTGAAACATGACACAGGATCAGAGAGGTTTTAAGAACATGAGTCAGGATGTCTGAGGGGTTTCAACTTGAACGTGATGCAGGAGTTTGGAAAAATCGCTTGCAAGAAAGGCATATTTGCACGTGGACTTACAACAAATGGCAGAGGACCCTCATTAATGTAGCTTAGCTGTTCATTGCTTTATGCCTTGGAAGAGGCAGCAACTCGAACGTGATGCATGGATTGGGTTTTCCTGGTGTACAGAAAAATACTACAAAAAGCCACAGCTCAAAAGGCCAGCCAGGAAAAGGTAGCCAGCCATTGACAAGATCACAGATACTTTGGAGAGCGCGTGTGGGCAGTCTGGTGACCATGCAGAACAAAAAGTCCACAAGGGCTGTAAAGAAGTAAGACCAAAAATAAAAACGAGCACCTGTAAATTCAAGAGCTTAAGGAGCTGTTTTTCTGATTTGCTGCCGGTTTGGCCACCCTCATTTCCATCCGTCTTACTTTTGTTTTTGCTGTAGTTGCTTGCAACGCCTTGGGCTTCGTTGCAGCGACTGACGTGCTGAGCATGGCACTCAAAAGTGTAGCAGAGACCTACCTTGAATAGCGTAGCAGTGATAGTGTAGCAGTGACCTACCTTGAATAGCTTAGCAGTGATACCTACCTTCAATAGTGTAGCACTGACCTACCTTGACGTGCCATCGCACCTTGCCTGGAAGGTGTTCCCTGCTTTGGAACAGGTTACATCTTTTCACACTGAAATTGCATTACTCGGTACCAAAGTGGCTCCTTTTCCTTAATCAATGTGGGGAGTGGTTTTCACTGCCTGCGTAGTTTTTTCTATTTTTTCTTTTTTCAAGCGTCCTTCATTACCTAGATGAAGATCACTGCTAGGACACCCAAGCGCCAGGTTCAAGGTGTGCAGGTGCTCTGTAAGGGCACACAGCTGCAGCCGATCGATGACCTGTGGCAACAGAGGTGTGCAGGTGCTCTGTATGGGTTTAGGGTGCTCTTTATAGGCACACAGATTAAAGGTGTGCAGGTGCTCTGTAAGGGCACACAGGTTTAAGGTGTGCAGGTGCTCTGTAAGGGCACACAGGTTAAGGTGTGCAGGTGCTCTGAAAGGGTACACAGGTTTAAGGTGTGCAGGTGCACTGTAAGGGCACACAGGTTAAAGGTGTACAGGTGCTCTGTAAGGGCACACAGGTTTAAGGTGGGCAGGTGCTCTGTAAGGGCACACAGGTTTAAGGTGTGCAGGTGCTCTGTAAGGGCACACAGGTTTAAGGTGGGCAGGTGCTCTGTAAGGGCACACAGGTTAAAGGTGTACAGGTGCTCTGTAAGGGCACACAGGTTTAAGGTGGGCAGGTGCTCTGCAAGGGCACACAGGTTTAAAGTGGGCAGGTGCTCTGAAAGGGTACACAGGTTTTAAGGTGTGCAGGTGCTCTGTAAGGGCACACAGGTTTAAGGTGTGCAGGTTTTAAGGTGTGCAGGTGCTCTGTAAAGGTACACAGCTGCATTGATGACCTGTGGCGACAGAGTCCGTTATGCGGCATTGTGAGTGAGCAAGCCACTGGTCTGAATTTTTTGGAAGCATTATGAGTGTTTGCAGCTGCAACCGACCAATGACCTGAGGCAACTGAGTCCATTTTGCAGCATTGAGAAAAGGCAAGGCTGTGCCTTGGCCGAAATGCCTAGAGTGCTCCAATTCATCAAGACTGCAGCCAAGCGCAATGACTTGTGGTGTGATAGCTTGCTTTGTGGCAATGCAAAAAAGGCAGCGGATGTTGCAAGCTCTGTGAGCACTGACTACCGTAGGTTACCCGGTGGCCTGTGTGTGTCGCTAAGCAACGTGGCGTGTGAAAGGCAGTGTGCGCACGGCAACCTGTGTGCATTTCACTGCATTGACAGCCACACGTGTCTAAAATCAAGGGCATTTGTGCATGTGAGTCCTGCATGTGAAAACAGTAGCCATTGTCCCGGAAGCCTGTTTTGCATGTAAGAATCGTAGCCATTGTCCCGGAAGCCTGCAATTTGAAGCCAGCCAAAAGTGTACTAGGTACTTGCATTCTTGCATTAGGTAATTGGGTAGCTTGGGCGTGTATAATGCAGCACGCATGCATTCACATACTTTACACACACGTTCTTAACGCACAGCAAACACACATTTGATTAAACACAGACAAACACACATTTGATTACACACAGACAAACACACACACACACACACACACCTTCTCGGTACACTCAAACGGGTCAATCACAGGGATGTGAGGGTGCTGAGCCAGCCAAGCACGCAGGGCTTGCATGCGTGGAGAAAAGGAGGGCACCAAGCAACGACTGCCACTGTGGAATTCCCCACCCTCAACACCCTCCTTGTCAAATTCAAGGCCTGCTGTACTGGCCCTCCCTGGTGTGCACCCTCCTGGGACTTGGCAACCCCACTCCAGCTCGTCAGAGGCTTTGTGCAGGACGGCCTGTGTGTGTGTGTGTGTGTGTGTGTGTGTGTGTGTGTGTGTGTGTGTGTGTGTGTGTGTGTGTGTGTGTGTGTGTGTGTGTGTGTGTGTGTGCGCGCGCGCGCGCGTGCGCGTGAGAGTGAGTGTGCGTGTGTGCAACAAACTGCCTATATCATTGTACTTTCATACAAAGAACATGCGACATCGCTTGCAGTCATGCTTGGATGTAACATTCCAGTATGAAAACGAATGTGATATGCGATACGCGCTGTTGCCATCAGGTGCTTGCAAAAAAGGCATGTGGCCCGACATGCCTGCCGCACGCTCGTAAGAGCGCGTGCTTGCCCTTGTAGCATTGAACCATACAAAACCAGTCTTTGCCCAAATGAAAAAGTCAGCTTATCCAAGGGTGTTCCCACCCAAATGTAGCCCCCTCACGATACCTGCCATGCACCTTCCCAAGATGCTTGCATCACGTAAACATGCTACAGGCTCAACCTTTCAGGTAAAGCACGTCTCTCACATGAGAGGGCATCTGGTTCTCCTAGGCCTGCGCAAGTCCAGCGGCGCGAGCACAAGGCAGGGAGGCCTCTCAGCTGCCTTGAGCCCACGAGAGGGATTCACACAACCTGAAGCCTCAACCACCAGCTACATCACATCACCCACATGACACACAACCTAAAGCCTCAACCACCAGGTACAGCACATCACCCACATGAAAGGGCATCTGATCTTCCAAGGGCCTGCCCAGGTCCAGTGGCGCAAACACAAGGCACGGAGGCCTCCCCACCGCCTCTAAGCTTGATTGAGGGGCTGGGAATTGCCCTGCCACGCTGCTGCTGCCGCTGCTGCTGCTGCTGCTGCTGCACTTGCCAGGGAGCTTGTGCTGAAGCGCGGGAGGCTCCAGGGGGTCAGAAGGTGTGGGTGGAGCCAGGCAGTCACCAGGGCAGCAAGGAATGAGGGACAGCAAGCCCCCTGGGACAGAGGCGGAGGTCATCAGCCCTTGGGGATGCAACCCCAACGCAGTTCCTGCAGCAGCAGCAGCAGCAGCAGCAGCAGCAGCAGGAGCAGCAGGAGCAGCAGCAGAAGTGGGCTCCACAGCAGCAGACCCCAGAGCTGAGGGCACTCCCGCTGGCAGAGTAGGTCCCACAGCAGCAGATTCCACCGCAGCAGGCCGGGCAGGTGCCATACTTCCGGCGATAGGAGGAGTGGGTCCCATGGCAGCAGGAGCAGCAGCAGAACTAGTCCTTGCACAAGCGCTGACACGCGCGGGAGCTGCTCCTCCAGCTGCGGCACTGCCTCCTTGCTGCTGCTGCTGCTGCTGTTGCGGCTGCTGTGGAGGTTTCCCGGCAGTGCTCATGCTGGAAGGAGAGGGAGCACAAGGGGCGGTGCATGGAGTGCATTTGGCCATGGCCTGCTCTCTTGACGCCTTCATCACATAGCCCACTACCAACACAGGGGGCGCACGTAAGCTGCCATCCCTACGTCTTCTCCACCCTGCCTGTTGCTGCTGGGGCTCCTGCTGCTGCTGCTGCTGCTGCTGCTGCTGCTGCTGTTGCTGATCATTGTTGTTATCATAATTGGCGTGACCCTGCTGCTGCTGCCGCTGCTGCTCCATCGCTTGAAAGTACTGGTGGTGTGCAATTCGCTGGGGCAGCTGGGACAGGCAAGGCACAGGAGTGGCTGCATTTAGGGCTCTTTGGAGGGATAGCTGTTGCTCTGACAAGCAAGCTGAGGGTGCTGTGGACGGTGCTGGAGTCTGGACGGCAGCATCACTCCCTGAGTTGTGAGCGTAGTGCCTCAAATTATTTGACCATCCGGGTGATCCACATTCTGTGGAACTGCTATGTGCTGTGTGTGGCTTAGCGTGCTCCTGACGAAATTGTGCAGCAGCACACTTTGTGTAGCTCCGTCAACTTCTACTTCACGCTACACAGTGCACAAACATTGTTAATCTCGTGAACTCAACCTGCTGGGTGTGACCCTGACACCTTTAACCACCGCCCTGCCACTTTAGGTCACAACACCCGCGTGAAAGTTGCGCAGGACTCATGGAAAGCGGGTTGTGCATTGAGCGCACCTCGGCACACAATTCACACCTGGGCATGAACAAAACACACTCGCAGCCTCCCCACCTATGGCTTCATCTACCTGCTTTTCTGTCTGGTCTATTGCCATAAGTTGTGCATGCAAACCTGGACACTGCGCTTGTCAAATAACTAACAGCCCCTGTGAGTGGGGCACTCCTTTATATTCCTCGTGTCCTCGTTTATAAGAAGCCCTACATGTTAGATAACGCCCTTCGTAAATTCAGCAACAGATAGGCTGTAGTCCTCCAGAATATATGCACCGTAGGCACTAATGTGCCAGATCATGCCCGACACGGAAGAAGAGGAAGCAGCGGCAAAAGCACGCCAGCTCACGCTTAACGCGGAAGAGCAAGCAGCCGCGAGGCACTCCTAATAATAGGCATCGTGAGCAAATATAGGCAATAGACATCCATCAACGCGCCAGATCGCGCCGAAGATAAATGAAGCAGCAGATGTGCTTCCGCAATTCCAGACAGGCACACGCAGACGCCATTACGCCAGATCATGCCCAATGCAGAGGGGAAGCAGAGATGCTCCTGCAGCACCCACCAATGCGCCAGATCACGCCCAGAGCAGAGGAGGTAGCGGCAGGCAAGGCGCGTGACAGCAGGGCATGGTCGGAGGCAGGCCCCATGACAAGGAGCACCGACCCAGGCACACGGCCAGTCAGCCAAGCGCACAGGTCTCTGCTTGGGATGTGCTGTTTGTTTTGGCTGGGCAGTATGTCAGCTTGGGTGGCAGCAGCGTGCTGCTCCTGCTGTTGCTGCTGCTGAGTATGCTGATTAGACCCAACTGTGCCACAGCAGCTAGGGAGAGACAAAACCTCAACAGCGGGTGGCAGCTTGAAAGGAAGGGGAACCAAGCACAATGCCGCGCCGTCCACGCTGCTTTCCTCTCTCCCGTGTGTGCTTTGCCCCTGAGCAGTTGGGGCAGATGCGAAATTGGTCAAGCTCCTTGGAGTTAGTCAGTGTCTGTGCATGCGTATTATTGTGTGGCACCAAAGCCAGCATGTTTCAGAATTTGGAGCACGCATGCTAGCACGTACAGTCGCAATCCATACGACTCACAGTGCCATCTGGCAACAATGCCACTTGCAGGCCCCCCCAGCAAAGCCTGTTGAGGCACAGCTGCACGGACGGTGTGCCTGCAGAAGTAAACATTGTTTGTGCGAAATAGCGTGCGAGCGAGCAAGCGTGTGTGTATGTGTGTGTATTTGTGTGAGTGTGTGTGCGTGTGCGTACGTGCGTGCGTGCATGCGTGCGTGTGTGTTTAAGTGTGTGTGTGTGTGTGTCTGAGTGTGTGTGTTGTGCGTGTGTGTGTGTGTGTGTGTGTGTGTGTGTGTGTGTGTGTGTGTGTGTGTGTGTGTGTGTGTGTGTGTGTGTGTGTGTGTGTGTGTGTGTGGGTGTTGTTGGG
>Ga0307963_1000630_pt1 | contig 24482 bp, 22 predicted proteins | sample OrgLakmetagen594_FD_201829 | JGI IMG/M metagenome (GOLD analysis project Ga0307963, IMG submission 201829) | Saline water microbial communities from Organic Lake, Antarctica - #594 | ecosystem: Environmental > Aquatic > Non-marine Saline and Alkaline > Saline | place: Antarctica: Organic Lake... | reverse complement strand
CTATTATGGCCACCCCCATTTCGACCACCCCCATACTGGCCCACCCCACTATGGCCTCTGCCTGCGTGCCGACCCCCTCTGCGGTTTGAAGGATCTCCATTTGGAGGAGATGGCCACTGCTCACCATATTCATTGCCACACAGGTGAGTGGAGCCAGTGTCAAGCAGCAAGGCGCTCCATGCAGCATCCGCCTGTGAAGTGTACAAGGAAATCACTTGCTAGAATGCAAAAAGAGGGGTATAGGCTATGTGTAGGGCTGGCCAGAACCATATATATATATACGGTGTGTATAAGGTACGGTAAGGTACGGTATTTTTGGCAGGGAAATCACCAAATTTACAGTCATGTACGGTATATATATACAGTTCTGGCCAATCCTAGCTATGTGCTATACCGTGTAGCTCATTTTCCAAAATGAGGGGAGAGGGGGCAACAAACGTTTGTCAACTTGTCTGAGCTCTGTGGGGCTTCTCCTCCATTCCGGCAGATATCCTTGCTTTTTAGGCATTTCTGACATAGCTCAGACACAGCCAATGTCAAGAGAAAAAAATTCAAGAAGAGAACTAGCTAAACCAGAGACACACGACGCTGTATGAAGGCTGACACTTTAACACTAGGGTTGGCAAGGACCATATATACGGTGTATACACGGCAATTTTGGCAGGGAAATCACCAAATATACGGTCATATACGGTGTATATATAATCTCTGGCCAACCCTATGTAACACTTTTCATCACTTCAGTGTTGAGGTGACTGTCGGCTAGATGCAGGACGCACGTGCGTGATGCCAAACAGTGAAGCAGCTTTGCTCTCAAGCCGAGGTACACTTCATGCCACTCTCAAGTGCACGCTTACCTGTGGCCACTCTCAAGCGCACGCTTACCTGTGGCCACTCTCAAGCGCACGCTTACCTGTGGCCACTCTCAAGCGCACGCTTACCTGTGGCTACTCTCAAGCGCACGCTTACCTGTCGCTTCAAGCTGAGGTACACTTCAGAGGGCAGCCAAGACAGGTTCAGCTCTGCGGCGTGGTCTATGTTCATCTGCGCGTGATAGGCATGCCAATTCTCAGCCTTTTCACAGGGCAAGCCTAGACAGACTCAGGTTTGCGGTCCGTGCTTATCTGCGCGTGACCGGCACGCCAATTCTCAGCCTTTTCATAGGGCAAGCCTAGACAGACTCAAGTTTGCGGTCCGTACTCATCTGTGCGTGACAGGCATGCTTTTTTTAGGGCTTAGGGTTTAGGGTTTAGGGTTTAGGGTTTAGGTTTTAGGGTTTTAGGTTTTAGGGTTAGGTTTAGGGTTTAGGGTTCCGTGACGGACATGCCAGCTTTCAGCCGTTCCTTTTGTTGGTCGTGCAGGACATTCCTTTTCTTAGGGGTCAGGGGCTACATCTAGGGGAAGTTCACTGTGAATTAAACGATTCAGGTCTCGAAGGAAATGGCAAACCTAAAGCCCTTGTGTGGTGCAGATGCACGTGTGCGTGTGAGCGAGTGCGCGTCTTTGTGTGTGTGTCTTTGCGTGTGTTTGCGTGTATGCATATACACATATGTGCGCTTCTGCAAGCACATGTGTTTGTGAGTGTACGTGCACATGTACACCATTTCAACTAGTGGACCGTGCAAGTAGGGACACCTGGTCGTACACAAAGGCTGGTACGCATTGCTGGTCATCGCAGTTTGAACACACGAGCACGAGGGTCAGATCTCACACACTTACCGCCACCAGGTTGGACCAGTAGAGTGTGTGTATGCGCATGTGCGTGTGTGTATGCACAAGTACTAAGCACAAGGCTTCTGTGCGAGAGGGACCCTGGTCGTACACAAAGGCTGGTACGCATTGCTGGTCATCACAGTTTGAACACACGAGCACGTGGGTCAGATCTCACACACACTTACCGCCACCAGGTTGGACCAGTACCGTGCGAGGAGGAACACCTGGTCATACAACTCAACCCGCAGCTTTTCTTCATCCAGAACAATGCGCAGGAGGGGCTCTCTTAGAACAGCTTGGAGCGCTGCATCACGAAGAAGAACAAAAAAAGAAATGACGTGCGTGTGCATTGAACCGTGGTGATTACGACCAAAAAAAAAACGGAGAGGAGGTTTCAGTTAGTTTAGTTTGAATTACAAAGGCCTCCAGCCTGGCATGGCTGCTCAACCTATAGGTCCCAACAAATAAATTAATCAAAAAGATTGACAGTTGCACTAATAAAAATGAATGGTTTCAAGTGCACAGGAACGCAGCTGCATCGCGACAGAGTGTGTGGAGAGGCATGACTTGCAGGTGTATTAAAGCGTTTGCGTTTTGGAGCCTTGCAGTGCGCATTGGAGCGTCAAACCAAAGAGAGAGATATGAATTGCAGGTGCATCAACACAGTAAGTACTTGTTAAGTATGAACGACCTGAAGTAGAATAATTACACAATTAGGTACAGGCTGAATATGGGTGGCTGTATTAGGTACGTACTTGCACAACTCAGCACAGTTCTGAGTGCATTGGGTGCAGCTTGGCACTGTTTGGAAATAACTGGGTACAGGCAGGCTGGCACAAGTCAGTTTCGAAAATCATGGGTACATGCTGGCACAACTTGGCACAGTTTTGAGCGTAATGGGTATACGCCGGCACAACTTGGCACAGTTTTAAGTGTATTAGGTACATGCTGGCACCACTTGGCACTGTTTTGACTGTTTTGACTGTAAAGGCTGGCTGTACAAGGACCAAAGTGGCTGCGTATATTTCCAAATACCGGTAAAGCATTTGATCTCGAATCAAGCCAAATAAGTGTTCCACAGATATCTTTGAGACGAGAGAGAGAGAGAGAGAGAGAGAGAGAGACACTCCCTGCTGGAGTGTATATACAAATGTCGTACAATCCCTGCTGTTTACAGGGATCTCACCTTTGTCATCATTGCAGATGCGGGCCTGATACATCACGTGGTGCATCATACCCACTTTATGGAACACCTGCATATATGTGTGTGTGTGTGTATGTGTGTGTGAGTGTGCGTGAGAGTGTGTGTGTATATGTGTGTGTATGTGTGTGTGTGTGAGTGTGTGTGTGCGTGTGTGCAGGGGAGAGCAATTTTGCGCAAGCGCTTTTCGCACCCCAAGCATTGACCACTGGACGCACGTTTGCTGTGGTTCAAACCCTAAAGTAACTAAAAAAATACACAGAGACACCTGGAGCTCACAGCACTCTTCAAGCAAACAGGAGAGTACATGTACAAAGAAATGGTTTGGGTCCCAGTGATTATGCACAAGCGCATAGTTTTACACATGGATTGGCAAAGACAAGAACAAGTACATTGTTATATTATTAAAAGAGGGTGTAAAACTAGGCAGTTCCTTCTCCATTACGAGGAAAAGCAGGACCCTATCAAGGGTGATTAACACAGCCAAAGTATATTAGGATTCCCAACATAGTTGGCTTCTTGCCAGCAAAAGGACAGGGTGCCGAGGGTAGAGCTTTTTTCTTAGCCGCGTTCAAGTCCTTTGCATATTCCACATCGTATCTGTCTGTGCCGATCGTAATTGCTCATGAAACGTACAGTTGACTAAAGAACATTTCTGGGTGCATAAAGATGTCAGCTGATGGATTTTTTGCAAGGAAGGCTTTGCACTTGCAGAGAACTGATTCCGTACATGCCACACATTGCGTAATAATATACGAGGAGCTTTTGCCAAAACCTACACATAAAGCCAATCCCTCCTTGCAAGAAAAGCCCAGTACTTGCAGAGAACTCGTTCCTTGTATCACATACGTAATGATCGTGATGATTTATGACCAACACAGGCTAGGACCATAGACATGTACACGTATTGGACAACCCTAATGTAATATAATCATACATACATATATACATACATACATACATACATACATACATACATACATACATACATACATACATACATACATACATACATACATACATACATACATACATACATACATACATACATACATACATACACGTGTTCGCCAACCCTACCATGATTTAATGCCACGCTAATCAAAATGCCCACTTGGCGTTTGGTACGATATAAGTCATATGCCTGAGCAGCACGCTCACTGCAAGCACACCACACTTACAATCGGAATGCGCAGGTGGTCGCCATACTTCCCATATAGTGCCATCTGCCTGCGCACAGCGTCTGCATCCACACAGCCGTTCTCTGAGGCCAATGTCCAGTCCTCCCAGTCGTGTCGGTTGATGCTCACATTTGGCCACAACAGAGCCTGTGACAATAAAGACAAGATCACAATGGATTGGACAAGCTCGCATTTGAACGGACAAAATTGCAATTGAACGAAGAACATCGCAAGCCAATACCGCAATTAAATGGACAAGATCGCAATTGAAAGGACAAGATCGCAGTTCAAGACCGCAATTGAACGGACAAGATCGCAATTGAACAGACATGATTGCAAGCATGTAGATACGTGCTGAGGTTTACTGTACAGGGGGTATATCACCGCGTACTGCAAACGTTTCTGAACCCCTTGCGGAGATGTCGCCCAAATACTTTGGTTACAAGGCCTCCTGTACAGAATGCTGCCGCCCTTAGATTGTAGGCCTTGCAGAAGCTCGTACTCAAGTTTTTCCAATGGCTTTTCTCAAACCTTGCATTTATTACGCGCCTATACGGTACTTAAATGTACAAGTGTTCCCTTTGTGTGCTAGCACAGTTAGCACGTGGTCTTTGAGTGCTCTTGCTGTACTTTTTAGGGCGTCTGGCTAGAGCAGCATGAATAATGAAAGCGCATTTTGCAAAATCAGCGCATGAATAAAAACACGTGCTTGTCTGTGTATGTGTGTGTGTGCGCACGTGTTTGCACAAATATTCGAGTGTTCCTGCAGTGTTTTAGGGGGATCCTGATTACAAGAAGGGTAGTCAAAACATGGCAGACGATTAAGGGTACCTAGCTTGAATAGAGCCAAGCTCTCTTTGCCATAGAAAAAAGCATAGGCAGCTCAACCGCCCCAATCATCTACAATGGAACACATGCCACTGTGGGTTAGGTTAATATATGGCATCTTTGTGAGAGACCACACAAATTCCGTTTTATGACACACGCCACACCACCTGTCCATCTTACTAGGCTGCCGCAGTTCAAAGCCGACTCTGACTAATACACATACATAGAGAAGCGAAGTTTTGTGTGCTGTGGCACATCAACTGAAGGTATCCCACTCTGCCAACCTTACCATTCCTGTCGGCACCTTTTTCACAAAGCAGGACTGCACCAAACAATTTGACCTGACTCCTTGACCTCGGCGACCGTTCGCACGACCACAGCACTTTTGCTGCCTGCACAACGTCTAATCTTAGCTCGATCAACCCATTCCTCGCCTTACCATGAGATCTTTGACAACCGTCTTACCGCCTTACTGCCTTACCCCTTTACCACCTTACCGCCTTACCATCATGAGATCTTTGTCACCGCTTTGGATGCGAATTGGGTTCTCAGGAGCTTCCTGATGAATCTGCACAGACATAGCATTCAACGTAGCATGTTGCGATGCAGCTTTGGAATATGTGGGTGCATCTGTAAAGATGTGGTATGACGTCTAGCAACACAGCCTTTGGTGATTAGGTATCTGTGTTCACAAATTGGGGTTGTAATGGCGTTCTGGGGGTCTCTTGGTGGTGGGCCTGCGAAGGTGCATTGTGGAGTATGGTGTGCAGCATTTCCTTTACTTGACCTAGTTGCACCTGCTATTGGGACATTTGTGTTTAATGGTGTTGAACGTCGGCATATCATGCGTAGTGACCATCGGCAACAGGCATTTGTGCAAGCGAACAGGTCTGAGGGCCTATTATGCACATTGCACGAGCTTGGGCTTGTAGGGTAATTTTGCGTACGTGAGGTGAGTGAAAATGTGTGGGCATGTTAAGTGATATGATTGTGTGGGCTGAGGTAGATTGCAAAGTTGAGGCTTGTAGCAGCACTGCTTTTAGGTTGGCACTGCTTGTAGCAGCACTGCTTGTAGGTTGATGTTGTGATCTATGACGTGCAGCCATTGCCGTGCATATTTTTTTACTCTTGCTTTAGTGCCACATACAACAGGGCAAGGAGGTAAATTTGTGAGTGGGACTGTCTGAAATTCTAAATATCCACATTAGGTGACCGTTTGCTTGGAGAGATCCCTGCAAAGAATGCCATGAATAGGACACACACACATGCCTGGCCTCTTTGAATATTTTTGGGACTGGTTTTCTCTGCCTGCATATCATTTTTGGGAACTGATTTTCCACTGCCTGCATAGCAGCCTTGTTAGATTCTTTTCGGCTTCGGCATGACCCTTCCCTTCTTTTGAGAGACGAATGGGATGGACTGGGTGGATTAATTACAGAGGCACTAAATTTCAACCTAGTGTGTTGCCTGTTCTACATTAGATGCTCCTGCAGCCAGTCTAAATCGAGCCATGTCATAGCCATGAATCACATAGGTACAAGCATGCATGCATGCAGGTGATAGCACACACATAGGGTCGGCCAGAACTATACTTATGCACGTGCTTACGGAGTAGATACAGTAGTTCCAGCAGGGAAGTTCCCATATAAACAGTCATATAGTCTGTGTCTGTGCGTGTGCGCGTGCGTGTGTATGTATTCGTGTGTGTATATATATGTGTGTGTATATGTATGCGTGTGTGTGTGTGCAGGTCCCGGCCACCTTTACACATAACCAGCCACGCTAGGAGGTGCTTTTGTAAGTGATCAGTTGATGCAAAGCTGCAATTAGCGCAAGTTCCATAATTATTAAAGCATCCTGGTCAGCACGGTACATACACGTACATGTGACGTTGGATATCCTGCTGCCGTAATTTTTAAGTTGTGACCTGGTACCATCTTCGCAATAGCGCATTTGTTTTTTTGTGTGTACGCATTTGTGTGTGCATTTGCTCGCTTTTAAATCACCCATTTTTCATGCCGCCGACCCCCTTTTCTCAAGGCTTTCACAGTCAACGTTAGACACTTGCCTTGCGAACCAGCAGGACGATGAGCTCATCTGCTGTCCGTGTCCCTGCTTTCACGCACAGCACAGGTACCGACTGCTGGTTGAAAGCGACGGTCTTCCGCTCCCAAATGGCATCTCTTCTTTGAGAAGGCTCCTGATAGTAGTGTATAAGTGTGATGTGTGTGTGTGTCTCCATGCTCAGCAGGCATCTGTTTGCTGTGTGTGTATGTGTGTATGTGTGTGTATGTGTGTGGTTGCCCGTATAGCTGTGCTTGGAAGTTGTGATTGTGTTTGTGCCTGAGAGTGCTTGTACACACATATACATATAGGCGTGCTAGTGAGCGCTTTTTTTATTACATGTCTAAATGTAGAGATTCATCTCTAAATTCTAATTAACATACACACGCTGAATTCACACGCATGCCAACAAGAAGACGCACCAAGAATTTGTTTGAACTCATGTACATGCCCATTCTCCTGCTGGTGCTGTAAAAAGAGAAATGCTTCCTGTAAAGAAATGTAAGGAGAACACATTATACTGGGTGGTTTCATGGTTAGTGCATGGCTATTGCGTGAGTGCGATTGTTTTTTGTGTGTGTATGTGAATGTGGAACACGAGTGTAAAGCAATTCTGTGAGGTAACAAGTCACTTTGTCACAAGCACTGCGGAACCTGGTGCTCAGCATGTCAGCTTCCCAGTCTTTACCCCTATTGACATATGCCCTAGACATATTTAGAATTACCTTGAAGAGCTGTGCGATGACTGACTACCAGGTTTTCGGCCCTTTGATTCACGCACCAGGTCGGTTAGTAAACACTGCATGAATGCCCTTTGACTTCACTTTTATATCCTGTACTTTGCAGCGCTCCATGCTTTACTGCACAACCAACAGAACAGGGTCTCGTTGTGTTGAGATCCTGGCTGCTAACATTTGGTTGTGTTCAGATCCTGGCAGCTAGCATTTCTCGTTGTGTTGAGATCCTGGCAGCTGGCATTTGGTTGTTCTGGTGCCTTTTTGTCTCACCGTCTGTCTGTTACTCCCTTCCTGTACATAATCGTTCACATCATACTATATAATATAACTTCAATTGCAAATCCCATCCTCCGCCAATAAATGTGCACTCACTGTTTCTTGCTGCCTCTTTCTTCCTTCATCTTCTTTGTTTCCTCATTCATCTCACGAGACCTGTTGCAGTGAAACACACAAAGCACAGACGTGGTAGGTTTGGTGACTTGCGCTGAGTGTGTGTGTGTGTGTGTGTGTGTGTGTTTGTTGCTTACTAGACAATGAATGGCCAAGACCTGTGGCAATGTAGCCATTGTTTGGCGGCCTTCTTATTATCAGCCAATGCGTGCAACAATCACCATTCAGCGCTCTTTCAAAAGAAATGTTGCTTCCCTCATTCGACCCCATCGCTTCCCATCTATGCAATTCACACCCTCTATTCGGAACCTGTCGGAGCCCGTCGCTTTTTATCTATGCAATTAGATCCCCATTTATGCGATAATACACATCTCACACCTATCACAGACAAGCCTCACGCGCTCTTCAGTGGCTTCCACCACATCTGGGGGCAGGTTCTGCCTCCTCACGACAGCCATAGCGTCCTCGACCTGAAGCACATCCACGCGGAGGAGCTAGGTCAGCCTCTTGTGGACGTTTCAGTCATAGGATCATCTGATACCACACATAGAGGTGGCAAAGGGGGTCTCTTTGGAGCGGTCTTAGCGTCTTGAATGCACGTGTGTGTGTGTGCGTGCGTGTGTGTGTGTGAGTGCGTGTGTGTGTGTGTAAGTGTGTGTTTGCGTGCGTGTGTGTGTGTGTGTGTGTGAGTGTGTGTGTGTGTCAAGATTGTTGTTTTGCTAAATGTTGCAATATGAAGTATTTGCACCATGCATAGGGTTCTGGCCAACCGAGCCCTGGAGGTGTGTGCAGGACAACAATGGATGTGGGGCAGGAAAGAGAAAATGAAGAAGGAAGGAGAAAACAAGAAACATGGAAAAGCTACGAAGACAGTGAGACCATACCCCACATCAGCAATCAAGTCTGCAGGATTGCTTGCACATGCCTTTAAAATTAGCAGGACTGCTTGCTCCTTGTCTTTTTTTTAGTTTTGAAGCAGGGTCTAGATCAATATTCTTTACCCCTTGCATTACCCTCAGGAAAGGGTAAATGCAGCAAGGTTACATAAATTAGATTAGATATCACTGATTAGGTTATGACAAGCCCTTTGTAGTCCATGTTGAAACATATGTTTTAGCTGATACAGTGTCAAAAACTTGTGACAGCAGACACACACACGCACACACACGCACACGCAAACACACACACACACGCAAACACAAACACGCACGCGCACACACACATGCAAACACACACACACACAACACACATGCAAACACGCACGCACACACACACACATACACACACACGCGCACGCATGCACAAATACACATAGGCAAGCAAAACCCTTACCGTGATGTCGCGCTTGCGACCGCTCGGATCCGAGACCAGCACCACGGGATACTTTTTCCTGAGAATTGCAAGGTCAATGGGCCACTGCTGTTAAAACGATCAATTTTCGTCCAGAATGAAATGATTCAAACTAAGGAACATGGCAATTCGCTATTATTCCTGCGAAACAACAAGCTTGAACTCTTATGCTTTTTCTTGAAGCAAGCTTCTAGCCCAACTGTGCACTGCACAGCCCATCTGTACACTGCACAGCCTAACTGTACACTGCAAAGCCTGGACGCCAGCTTTTATTAGCTCCCACACTGCTTATCCTTGATGCCACAAGGAAGCTGCAGATACTCTTAGTTAAGCAAACTTCAATGCCCAAGCTGTTTTCGCGCAAACTCGACACTCCCAATACCAAGCACGTGCCCAACAGCTTACGGACTAGGCATAGTATGGCAAGTTGCAAGTCAATTGGCTGGGATGACCCATTGTGGAAAATTTGATGTAAGAATAGAAGCAGGAGTGTGTAATTGTGTATGTCTGCATTTGTATGAATTGTAAATGTGTGTATGTGTGTGTGCGTGTGTGTGTGTGCGTGTGTGTGTGTGTGTGTAATTGTGTGTGTGTGTGTGTGTGTGTGTGTTTGTGTGCATATCAGCAATACCTGGACAGCACTTAGTTTGGCTGTCTGCGAGCACGGCTAAATTGCCAGTACCACGCACCCTATGTTGTAGTACTTGTGCACGTATTCGCGGGCCATTTGTGCAGGCATATTCTTGTAAGGTTTGCCAGAAGAAGGAGATCGCAATTCGCTGTCAAACAAGTTGAACCTGGCATGCTCCTCCTGGGGAGTCTGTTGCTCAAGGTCTGGGTGCTCGGAATGGCAGAGGTCTACCGTCTGTCCAACACACTTGCCCCACCTGTTATAATGTGTGTATGTGTATGTGCATGAGTGTTTGTGTGTACGTGTGTTTTGTGTATGTGCGTGTGTGTGTGTGTATGTGTGTCGCGTGCGCGTGTGTGTGTGTGTGTGTGTGTGTATGTGTGTGTGTGTGTGTGTGTGTGTGTGTGTGTGTGTGTGTGAGAGTGTGTGTATGTGTGTATGTGTGTGTGCGTGTGTGTGCGTGTGTGTGTGTGTGTGTGTGCGTGCGCACACGCGCTTGTTTGTTTCAGGAAAATACGTGCAAGGCACAAGGGTCAGGAAAAATTCTGGACGTACATTTCCAGGCCACAGACAAACAGCATAGATAGAGCGCAAATTCTTACAGGTTGTTGCTGTCCACAATGGTTAGGGTGCCAACGCAGCACGCAAAGGCGTCGAAGGCCATTCTGATACCGAGGCAAAGGGTTGCAACAAAGGGAAATTATTAAAAATTACGTATAACAAGATGTAGGTACGATAAGACGGCCCTTTAAAATTCCTGGGCTCAATTGACAGGCGAGTGGCGAGTTTCCTGGTATTTAGTTGAGAGGGAAGTAGAAGAATGTGTGTCATGCTGCGTGAAAACCAGGACTTGGCCTACTTGAGATCCTGATGTTTTCCTTCTTTGCTTTTGTTTGTGCCATTCACTCAGATTCACCGCTCAAATTGTACACGCAGCAGACATTCTGCAAGTTCAAGATTGATGTGCTTCTTGTATTCAATTATTGCTGGGAGGTATACGGCCAAAAGCAACAGCAAGTCAGCAGCAGCACCGACTTCTTCTTTTTTCCATTCCTTGCATTAGCTTCTTGCTGCGTTTCTTTCGGGTCGTGCTTGCCAGCTTGGTGTCAGCGGTAGCTATATCTAGCTTCCACACTTTTGTTGTTATTGCAGAGAGGCTGTGGTTGACGGCAGGATCTAATTTGTGATCTCATGACAATTACTGTATCATGACAGGCCTTGATGACAATTGTGGCACAGCCGCTGACGTCTGCTTATGCTGAGAGACCAGTTTCCCTTGAATTGCTTTTGACACTATATGGCCTGGAACGGTGCGCCTATGTGATATTTCATACATTTGGATGCCTCAAAGAAAACTCCTTCACCAAGAATTAAGAATGAAGATTGAATAGGATCTGGATGGTCACAGGCTTCGTCTGAAAACGGATCTTGATGAGAGTTGGTAACAGTTAACGGTACTAAACGGATGAGGGCGATCTGTAAGGACAAGTCAAGCAGCATGAATATTACATGGAGCTTAAGGGCAAGCTTTTCCACTTTTTGAGAATGAAGACCTAGCTCCTTAAAAGCCCATCGTGTGAGTGTTTTAAATGGTCTCTCCCACACCAAGAGGATTACGTGGTTAAATCCTAATGAAAGCTCCTTGAAGAATGGCGCAGATATCTTTATGCTGTTCCTTTATGGCGTGCAACTGATTCTAGTGTCAAATGTACTAATTGCAATAAGGTGGATGTCACATCAAAGTATGCCAAGTGTTGTCTGGGGAAGGTGGATTTGCTGGTGGCTGGCGGTGCTGCTGAGGTGCTCTTGTTTCCCTCAGTTGCCCTCTGTCACTCCGAAGAACCCACCCCCTTCAATGGTTTGTTGCATATGTGTATGCATTCTTGGTAAGCAGAACTGGCGATGCGGGATGAACCGATACCTGAGTTAAGGTGCCAAACTACGTGCTAACCTAGATCCCACAAAGGGTGTTGATTCATGTAGACAGCAGGACGGTGGTCATGGAAGTCGAAGGTATACCCTTTGGATTCTCTCCGGGAGTGTGTATGCATGTATTTCTTTTCTCCAAGGTATACCCTTTGGATTCCACTCCGGGAGTGTGCATGCACATGTGGCAGCCCTTTTGTTGCTTTGTTGTTTTTGTGGAGATGGAAGCAACCAGCACAGCACATGATTGGCTGGAGGTTATCCTATTTTTATTGGTTTCAGCTGTTTCACGAGTCTGGAGAACTTGCATAGCCAGCCGTTCACTGCGGCCTATATCCATGGAGACATAGTAGGATCCTAAAGAGCTGTCTTGCTATTACCGCTGTGACTAATAATATCACGCTGCAGGCTATGTGACACTGGTAAGTATGCTTGATAGGAATACCAAAGCTCCCCCCGTGTAGAGCCGCACTTGCCCAATTGGCCCAGGGCGTTGGGTAGGTACTAAATCTTTAGAAAGTGGTTGGGCTGTGATTATATGAGTGTAGATTTGAGCGAAAGAAATGTCAATACCTACTCAAGTGCTTACCAATTAGTGTAACAGATTATCAAGATATATAATTTGCACTTAGCACACGTTCTTTTATACGATGGGATCTGAGGAATGGAGAGTACTGCTGCTAGAGGTGTTGATTGGTAGGTGTTGCAAGTGTCAGCAGGGCTTTGGGGGATCTGTCATTCTCTTGATAGAAGGATAAGCAGTAAGCAGGGATAAGAAGATGAGCTTCTGTGTGGATTTAGATTCGTGGGCTGGTCTCAACTTATAAAGGACACATCTACTGTAACCCCAGCTGACGGCACGGGCTTTCCCCTTTAAACTCTTAACTTGCTATTTGAAAAGTAGAATTATTTCAAATTGTACCAAAAAGAGCAGAACCAACAAAGGATGAACAACTCGCTCTATATCTGCAAGAATGATCAGAACATAACAAGCAGGGAAACGCTCGCAAGGCACCCCAGCTCGTCCACATAGCGCCAAGAATTAGCGCCATCAGCTGTGCAAGCATTCACACATTAATTCTGAGAGAATTACGAATAAAAACCACCAGAACACATATCTGTGCACTTGCGATACATTTGCTTTGACATTAAGCAAGCTAAGAAGCAAGTTGTACATGCTTTGTAACTGTCTGACCTCATATACCGGCTGTAGTAACGACCAAGTTTGGCAGTCTCACCAGGGCCGCTACAATGGTGGCTGGCATCTTGATCAGCAGCGAAGCAAAGTTGCTGGGCACACGCACTACGCTGCCCAACAGATTCCCAGCACCACGAATTAGGCTAGCAAGTGCCCTACATGTTGCGGTGTTGAAGTAAGGTTTGTGCAGCAAAGTCCATCCAGGTATTCGCATGCGCTAAAGCAGCTAGGGTATTTGTCAGCTGTTTTTCATTATCACAGAGGAGGGGACCAAACATGCCCTTTTCAACAATCAAGGGGCAACTACTTGCACAATACTTCATCAAAGTGGAACAAATCTAGCTTTAAATTAAAGCTGACAGTATAAGCTACCATGTGCTCAGATTCACTGTAGTCGCTCTATGTACAGGATGACAGCATGTGCTCAGATGCACTTGAGTCGCTCTACGCACAGGATGACAGGACTAAACATTTTTAAGAAATCCCAAACCCCAGATCGGTTCTTTACATGGAAAATAGCATATTGGTTTACTTATCTCGCCAACCACTCAGCATTATACTTCATTTTATTTGCAATGACAGTTATTTGTTGTAAGGACTCCTAAACACCAAATGTCACTGAATTTGGTGCAGTAGGTGATCTATTATGAAGATTATGGCAGCAGACGTTGAGGTTCACGCCACAGCAAATCCAGCATGCGCGGCAAAAAAGGCAAGCTCCAGCTCCACATCCATGGGCTGACTTCTCTCATCTAGAATGAGCCATATGTGCCGAAGAGCATTATAAGAACATGTCCATTTTGGACCTCAATTGCCTCCCTCTTAAATCATTCGCGTAAACACCCATGCTCTTTTAAACCTTGTTAATTTATCTTGGCCTGCTGTCAATACACACTTTTGTTTGGCAGCGATTATCAGTTGTGATGCCACACCTGGCCGGTAAAGACACCGCTGCTGAAAGTGTGTTTGCAGGTGCTGCGATGATTGTGGTGAGAACGGCGCTGGCGGCCCTAACAGGGATGAACAGCAGCTGGACGACAAGGGCTGCAAGGCGTCCAGGGGCCGCCACCAAGAGAGAAGCAACTCTAGAGCCAAGCCAGACCAAAAACTGCAGCAAACGAGGAGAAATGGAAGGAAAGCCGATACGTAATGCATATGGAGGTACGCACGCACTACAGACTGACATGACACACCTGCAGGATGGCGGACGTGAGCGTGAGAATGCTGGTGATGAGCAAAGAGGGGATGGTAATAGCAGTTGACACGATCGCAGTCGCCGTGCGTGTCAATAAGCTTAAAACACCCATGCTACAAAGAATTGAGGAAAGTTGTAATCTGGGGCTGTGAAGTCTGGCTCAAAATTTGATTGGTATAACTGGGTATAACGAGAAAAAGATCGCACAAAAAAAATTTTGACGAATGTGGCCTGCTATGGGAACCGTTATTATTAAGTATGATCCGGAGGCGATGATGAGCGTTCTTTTCCTTGGTTTGGTGTTAAATACGTACAAATCGCAGGTGTGCAGGCTGTCGCACCTTTTTTTGTCCCAGTTTTGCCCAGACAGTTTTTGTTTGCATTTCATCACAATTTATAATATTTTCTCTTGAGTAAATTTTAGCGCATGGCAGATTGAGTGGCTCTCTCAGTTCTAGTCTCTGGCCGGGAAGCCACCAAGCCTCATGGTTAAAATGAAGGCCAAGAGGGGGTATGAGGTGGTGAGTTTGGGAAGATGTTTGGTTTACTATGAAATGCTGGCAATTGCACTCCTTTCGTGTCACTAGCTAAACCCTTGCTTCCTTCTTTCCCTTCTTTCCCTTCGGAGCAGCCCCCCAGCATCCAAGCATACATTAACAGGGTCATACAGCTGCCTTTAGACAGCCCTGCCTTTGAGCAGGCTCTAGCAAGTTATCACTGGGAGTACGACAAGGTGCGCGTCTCATGCGGATTATTGTGCTCTGTCTCTCCTTCCTCTCCTCCCCTGCTGCAGCACACCACAATGCTTTTATCAGGTAAACCATGGCTCTTTTGCAATGATCAAAATCGGGGCAAAATTGGTTTGCACCAAACGAACTCTCCTTCCCTCTTCCTGCATGTACAGGGCGACTTCTACCACTGGATCCCGCTGCTGAACCGGTTTGATGAATTTTTCACCGAATATATTAAGCCACGCCAGGACCTGCAACTCAAGGATGCAGCCCGGTGGCCTGCAGATCCGCCATTCCCGGTGCAGGCCTGCCTGCAAGTGCTACGCGTGACCTCAGTGCTGCTGGAGAACTGCAGCAACAAGCATGTATATACTTCCTACGAGGTAGGGGTGAGGGGATGATTATGGGAAGGCAGGTCAGGGACCAAAACAGGCTTTCTTTTTTCCCCAAACACAGCTCACGCAATAAAGTACACCTTTCACAAACACACACAGCACCTGGCCGGCCTTCTTGCTGCACCCCCTGCGGAGGTGGCAGCAGCAGCGTTGCAGGCCCTCGTGTCCTTCCTGAAAAAGACGCACCACGCGCACATCCGGTGGCAAGGGTACAAGGAGCTCAATGCTCGCCTCAATGTGCTGGCGCAGGGCTGGGGAGGAAAGGAGGAGGTGAGGGACTGGGTGGATGGTGTATCTGTTTACCTAAAGAATAAACTCCACACTCGTGCCTGTCCAACCAATCCATGACGTGTTTTGCTTTGCAGGGCCTGGATCTGCTAGCTTGCGTGTCTGGGGATCAGCATGCCATTCAACAGGTGGGTGTTGGGAACGTTCCACGAATGTTGTGCATGCAATAACACAAGTCCTTTTCTATGCACCAAAAAAATCCTGGAACTATGCATTGCAAACCAGAAACGGGACGTGGTTGCCTAGTTCCACCTCGACGCATTTGCCCCTACTATGACGCGCACACACACACACACACACATGCATACGTAATTAACTGCAAAAGTACCTGTAGGCGTCTCTAGTTTGGGAATGTTGTATGTTTTGGGCATGTTTGGAGCAATCACAGCTCCAGCACCCAGTGGTACCTTCAAGCCATGCGTAGGTTACCTATTGGCACACACAAACTTATCCAGAGCCCACTTGAGAAAGCCGTCGTGCGCCAATGCCAGGCTCTCCTTTAGCATTTGGCATGCACGGCCAAGTGTCAACCCTGGGCCAAAGCCACCTAACAACTCACGACACACAAACGCCCACAGAGCCTGGCCAAAGCCACCACGCTCAAATTCGAGTTCTTCCGAGAGTACAGCAGCACAGACGCCCAGGCCCCCTCTGGTGCTGCAGCCCCTGCCAACGCGGGGGGTAAGGTCAGCATCGTTGTGCCGAGCCTGGACAAGCTGCCACAGAGCGACCACGCCATCCTTGCAGACTTGGTGCAGCGCTTCAACGTGGAAGAGCAGCACAGGTGTGTGTGACTGTGTTATTATGTTGTATATATGTGTGTGTATGTGTGTGTGTGTGTGAGAGAGAGAGAGAGAGAGAGGTTGGCTGCGTGTGTTCAAGGTGGTTTGCACGCTCAAGTACCTAATAGAGACTTTTTGTATCACTCTCCTTAGTATCAGCGTGATGAGAGTAGCGAGCTCGTTCCTGCCTCCTGTTCTGCTAAAGAACAGAGTCTGTGCCTTGCTTTCCCTGCTCAAAAAGGCAAATTTGAGCGAGCCTGCATTCTTTAGAAGTAACTGTTCCTCTAAACTGGCCTCTCTCTACTGTGATTTCATGTTCTGCACTCTTTGATTGCCACGCAAGATCCTGGCAGGCACACAGCTTCAAACACACTTTCCTCTTAGGTAGCTCCAATCCCTCTCTGGCCATTGATACTTGTTCTGGTCATGGATACTTGTTCTGGCTTTTCTTGTTCAGGTTCAGCCTGCTGAGTAAGTTCCTGCAGGCATGCAGCGTCCGATGGCACGCTCCCCTTTTCATGAATACTCTTGAACCATTCCTAACGCCCGCCACTTCAGTAACGCTCTTGAAATCCATTCATACTTCGTACTTGTTCAGGTTCAGCCTGCTGAGCAAGATCCGACAGGCACGCAGCTTTGGAAGCTTGGAGGGCCGCCGCCTGCTTGTGCACACCCGCCTCATGGCATTTGTTGTGTTTGCGCAGTCTACCCCTTCTCCAGGCATGTGCATCTTGTGTGCGCTTGAACTAAATCTGTTGAGTTTACCCTGACTGTCTTAGGTATAAAGGTGATCAGATTCACAATTTCCTTTGTATCTGCTTTGCTCGCCCCCGCCACTCTAAATGTCGATACCATCGCACACCACACAACCATAACGCGTTCAGTACTTTGCCATATCGTCCCAAATGGTTTGAACAACCTGGTAAGCCTAGGCACCCATACCCACGCTTACAGCGTTTAATGTTACTCTGCAACCATGCTACGTCGCTTGATTGTGCAACGCATATGCAGAGGCCATGGCCAGCTTGTACGCGGCCGAGCCAGAGATGATCTCAGAGCTTGCAGCTCTTGTGCAGGCTGACCTCCCAGGCCTAGAGGGCTTGCGTGCCCTGGCCGTGCGCGTGTTGGCTGTGCAAGTGCAGGTGGGTTGCGTGTGGTGTGTGCCTGGCCGAGCGCTTGCTTGTCGTGCAAGTGCAGGTGGGTTGCATGAGTGTGCGTGGCCAAGCGCTTGCTAGTCGTGCAAGTGCAAGTGGGTTACGTGTGTGGTGTGTGCGTGGTCGAGCGCTTGCTGGCTATGCATGTGCAGGTGGGTTGCGTGTGGTGTGTGCGTGGTCGAGCGCTTGCTGGCTGTGCAAGTGCAGGTGGGTTGCGTGTGTGGTGTGTGCGTGGTCGAGCGCTTGCTTGCCGTGCAAGTGCAGGTGGGTTGCGTGTGGTGTGTGCGTGGTCGAGTGCTTGCTGGTCGTGCAAGTGCAGGTGGGTTGTGTGTGGTGTGTGCGTGGCCGAGCGCTTGCTGGTCGTGTATGTGTACGTGTGTTGTGTGTGTGGTGTGTGCGTGGTCGAGCGCTTGCAGGTCGTGCATGTGCAGGTGGGTTGCGTGTGTGGTGTGCGCTTGGTGTGTACTCAGCCGTGCAAGTGCAGGTATGACACGTGCCCTATTCACAGCTCAGTGCGTCACTTGTGTTTACTCGCCCCTCGTTTTTGTAACCATGCACGTCAGCAACGCACATGATCCGGTTTTGCAAGCAACACATGGACGAATAAGAATTGCAGGAACACATAAGTTGTCACTTTTTCTTTGCAAATAACACATGGACGGATAAGAAACGCAGGAACACACGAGTTGTCACTTTTTCTTTGCAAGCAACACATGGACAGATAAGAAACGCAGGAACACATGAGTTGTCAAATTTTCCGTTCCTGTGTCTGGCTGTATGTGTTTATTTATGAAGACACGTCTGTCTCTGGCCTGCCTTGCTAGCTCACACGTAGTACATTGACACATGCTCATCTGAACACGCACGTAATGAATTGACACAAGCTCATCTGAACATTCCAGACGCACTTAACCTTGTTGCAGTCGACACGTGCGCATTCTTGAACTGAATATTTTTGTTGCAACAGCTCTCACACACACACACACTGAAAAATGATACGTGCTATAATTTGTATTACAGTGCACCTTTCCAAAAAAGCACTTGTCATCAACACTGTACGCGCACGCATACGCACATACACACACAAACACACACACTGAAAAATGATGTGTGCTCTAATTTCTATTAGGTGCACATTTCAAAAAAGCACCAGTCATCAACACTGTGCGCGCGCACACACAAACACACACACAAACACGCACACACACACACACACACACACGCACACACGCACACACGCACACACGCACACACACATGAAAAAATGGTATGTGCTCTAATTTCTATTAGGTGCACATTTCAAAAAAGCACCTGTAATCAACACTGTGCGCGCGCGCACACACACAAACACACACACACACACACACAAACACACACACACACTAAAAAATGATATGTGCTCTAATTTCTATTAGGTGAACATTTCAAAAAAGCACCTGTCATCAACACTGCGCGCGCACACACACAAACATAAACAAACACACACATATACACACACACAAACACACCCACAAACACGCACACACACATACACACTCAAACACACACACATACATACACAGGATCGCTCGCGCTACACTGCTGTGATTGGCGGCATCAGTGGGGGTTCCGGTCAGGGCAGCGGATTGATGTCCGTACTGCTACACAAGGTGAGTGTGTGTTGTAATATGTGTGTGTGCGTGTGTGCCTGTGTGTGTTTTTGTGGTGTGCATGTGCACGCAACCTGCTTGCACCTGTACGTCTGTTGTGCACTGTTGGGCAGCGCGTGTCACACATGTGCATGCATGCTCATCTCTGGGCCAAAGCATCAGGTTGCTTGGTCGCTGCACGTAGTGAGTGTTTGAGCTTATGCATGCAAATCTTGTACACGTAGGAATATCAGAACCGTATATATCAGGGATGTGTCATACGGTCATTTGGGAAATTCAATACGGTAAATTACGTGTCATAACAAAATACGCTGTAATACGATCGTACTGTGGTTTGGGTGTGCCGATTTCGACCCAAGAATAGACCTAGCTTGCCCCAAAATCACCCAAAATGTTTCCAATTCTTTTCCATTATATTGTATGTTACTAATATAACAGCATTGGGAGCTCACTGAAAGGCCAGTGTTGGGGCAGAAATTGCCTGAAAAGGCCAAAACCTAGCAAAACCCGCCAAAACCGGAAAAGTTTGCAATCGTGTAATATGGCCAATTTGTTCAATACAGTAAAGTACGCGTTCAATACGGTACGGCGTAATATACGAATACGCTGTATGACACATCCCTGGTATTTACGCACAGTATATGACTGTATATTTGGTGATTTCCCTGCCAAAAATACCGTATGTACACCATATCTGGTTCTGGTCGTCCCAATGCAAACCCCCCACCCCTCCCCGGCCAAACAGTGCAAACAAGCCTAAAATAGCCATATCTCCCCATGCATTTCACAATCCTGGGACCTGAGACATGCGTTGAATAGCTTTACATGCCTCAAAGAAAGCAAAAAGACCCAGTGGGTGGCATGCTCGAAATTTGTCTTTTCCCCCTGTGTCCCTTGTGTGAGTGCCTCCCACTCGCCGGCATTCCCAGTACCCCTGCCCCAAATTCGACATTGCAGCATTGTTATATAACATTTATAATGCTTATATCCTGAAGCAGAGGTAGATCAGGGCAACTTTAGAAATGCACCTTATCCCTGCCAAAGTGGGTGCAAAACACGCACCGGGCCCCACACAGCCCCCCAGAATGCCGAATTTCCAGCAAATGTCAATGGTTTAGATATAACATCAAGTACCTTGCATTCAGTTGAGGTACAGGGGGCTTTGAATTGGGTGAATAGCTTATTGGCACTGTTTGGGGTGACTTTGGCGTGGGGACGACCTTCTGGCCAACCCTACGTCTGCCCCCTATACCCTATACCCTATACCCTACGAACTAAAACCCACCCTAAGACCCTACACCCTAAGCCCATCCTTGTTCTCACGAGCTCAATCCTCCTGACCCTGCACCATCACAAGTCCAAATCCCGTGAACGCAACTCACCCTTCCATTTCCACCCCCCCGTACAACTCGACCCATCTCCTTTTTCCTGTTTGCTTCGCACAGGCTGTGGCTGCCTTTATAGCATCAGGCTCCACCCCTCCTCCCCCCTCCTCCTCCACTCCCACACCCACCAAATCAACACCAGGGGCCGCCACCAGTACCAGCACAAACTCAGCACTAGGAGCACGAGAGCAGGAGGAGCAACAGAGGCAGCATACGGCGCACGTGACGGATTTCTTGGACGCCCTGCTGTCCATGGTTGGCACACTGGTGCAGTCTACCTCTGGCTGCCAGGTATGGATGTGTGTGTGTGTGTGTGTGTGTGTTGTTTGCTCTTGAAGCAACAAGATTGCGTGCATGCATGCATGTTCACACACACATGCCCTGCCGTCCATGGCCGGCATGCTTATGCAATTTTCTGCGGACGGCCAGGCATGGCACCTGCCAACACATACGTACACACAAATACATAAACATCCGTATGTGCACACAAGCATGAATGCACGCATGCACACACAAATGCACACACCCACGACAAGGTTACGTGCCAAGGACATACACAAACGCCAGGCCTCCCCCTCCTCTTACTTACGCACAGGTGCTGACAGATGCAGGGGTGCTGCAAGCGCTTCTGCCCCTGCTGCAGGACAAAAGGTGTGAATATTTATGAACTGATATGTGTGAGTACGCACGCATGTGTGTGTGTATGTGTGTGTTCATTTGCGCGCCTGTGTGCATGTGCGCATGTGTGGGGATGTGACTGTGTGTGTGAGTGTGTGTGTGTGCGTGTGTGTTAGTGTGTGTGTGTGTGCGCGCGTATGTATGATTATATAGTTATTTCCACGTGCTTGTTTTTGACGGCCATGCTAGCCAAGTGGTGAGCATCTTTACAGCTGCACACATCTCTTAGTCTTTGGGCTTCCGTTCAGTGCGCTCTCCTCAGACCTCAAGCTAATGTCGCCGCCTCTCATCCGCTGAACTCACGCTATTGCCCTGCTTAGGTTTTTGAGGACAGCCTGCTGTGCACTCACGCTGTATGAGCCTCACGCTGCATTTTAGTAACGTGCATTGCTGCGTCAGCGTATGGCATGCAGTGTACTGCTGTGCACTCAAGCTGTATGAGCCTCACGCTGCATTTTAGTAACGTGCATTGCTGCGTCAGCGTATGGCATGCAGTGTACTGCTTTGCACTCACGCTGTATGAACCTCACGCTGCATTTTAGTAACGTGCATTGCTGCGTCAGCGTATGGCATGCAGTGTACTGCTTTACACTCACGCTGTATGAACCTCACGCTGCATTTTAGTAACGTGCATTGCTGCGTCAGCATATGGCAGGCAGTGTACTGCTTTGCACTCACGCTGTATGAACCTCACGCTGCATTTTTAGTAACGTGCAGTGCTGCGTCAGCGTATGGCATGCAGTGTACTGCTTTGCACTCACGCTGTATGAACCTCACGCTGCATTTTAGTAACGTGCATTGCTGCGTCAGCGTATGGCATGCAGTGTACTGCTTTGCACTCACGCTGTATGAACCTCACGCTGCATTTTAGTAACGTGCATTGCTGCGTCAGCGTATGGCAAGCAGTGTACTGTTGACCATCTCGAACAATGTTTCAAACTCGCTGGCCACAGGATCTCAAGTACATCCCTCGTGTCTCACCCCATTTAAGCAATCTCGCTCTGAAACTATTTGCTTGGATTACGTTTACTTTTTCGATCGCTGAAGTCCGCTCTATTTCCTCTGTTGGCTCTGAAACGACCAGAAATAGATTAACGCCTTAATCAAAAGCAACCCTGGGCACCTTGGAGTCGTGGCCACCACCGTGAAGGTCATCGAGCAATACAAGTGCTTTAGGGGCCTTCCCTTATGCATTCAAAGTCCGCAAAGTTTGGTTCCTTGTATCTTGGTCAAACCTTTTTTAATCAATACACATTTCTTGATAAAACACAGCCCTGAGCACCTCGGAGTCGTGGCCACCACTATAAAGGTCATTGAGCAGTACATGGACTTCAGCCAGACCGCTGGCACTATGTTCAGGGACCTCAACGGCTTGCAAGCGATGATTAAGCGGCTGGCTTACGAGGTGCGCGTGAGTGTGTGTGTGCGCGTGCGTGTGTGTGTGTTTGTGTGTGTGTGTGTGTGTGTGTGTGTGTGTGTGTGTGCGCGCGCGTGTGCGCGTGCGTGTGTGTGTTTTAAGCCTTATTGACACACATGCATAATTAACAAAGTGGTGAGGCAACCGGCTTATTAGGAGTGACCAAGCGCTTCCTCTTCCATGTCAGCATGCACACACGTAACACAAAGCAACTCGACCCCCCCCGCCCCCCCTTGCAAGCATGCACACACGTATACATGACGCAATTCACAGGTGGGTCTAGAAGACTCCCAGCCCAGTCCTGATGCAGCACTGACACCCACACCAGCACCAGCAGCACCAGCAGCACCAGCAGCACCAGCAGCACCAGCAGCACCAGCAGCACCAGCAGCAGCAGTAGCAACAGCACCAGAACCCACACAAGTGGCACCAAAAGCAGCCGTCAGTACAGCAGCTGGGGATGAGACTGTGGTAGCTGCTAACTCAAAGGCTCCTCTGCCTTATGCACGTAAAGTGCTCGTCAAGTTCCTCCTGCGAGCCGTTGCCATTTCCAGCTATGCACCCACTAGTGGGGCAGGCTCACGCCCACAGGTGTGTGTTTATGTATGTGTGTGTACGTGAAGGTGTGCGTGTACGTGTGTGTGCGTGTACGTGTGTGTGTGTGTGTGTGTGTGTGTGTGTTTGTATATGAGAATGTATGTGTGTGTATGTCAAGGTATGTAATCCTGTTTGTGAGGTACTAGGCTACAGATAGTGGATAATTGTACTGCCAGAGGCTAGGGCTGTATTACCATAATCCTAGCCAGCTTTTGCGATTTCTGCCATGGTTGATGATTGATTTTTTTGGTAGTCTTATTTACTAAAACATTGCCCTTACTTGGGCACAACTGGGTTTGGCAAAAAGCGTACCTCGTCTGGCTGGCACCTCACCTAAATGTATATCCAGCCAACATTTGCTCGTGTCACCCCTGATTCACCCGCAACAATCACCTCAATCTCCATTTCAAAGTAGCTAGTCCACACTTCCGTTTGCACCCGCCACTAATCCTCAGGTCGCAGGTGTAGAAAGTAGCTAATTCACGCTTCCTTCTGTTTACACCTACCTGCCTTTAACCCGCTGGACGCAGGTATAACTCGCATGTGCAGGCAGCGGCACAAGCGTGCTGCACCAGCGTGCAACGTTCGTGCGGACTCTCACATCTCCCACAACGACCATCCCAATCCCAACATTCAACCACTGACACCCACACTTACATTCCCTCTTTCACACCCACCCCGACACTCACAGGATGCAGATGCAGCACGCCTGTACCGCTGCTTGCGCGTCATGTTCGAGCAGGCCGAGCGTTTCGGTGGCAGCCTGTTCGCGCTGGCAGCCAGCGTGGTGACTGACTTGCTGCACCACGAGCCTCTGAGCTACCGCGTGCTCGATGCAGCGGGCTTGCCGGTCGCCTTCATCAATGCAGTCAAGGTGAGTGTGGGGGGAGTGTGGGGGGGGAGTGTGGGAGTGTGGGAGGGGGGGGAGTGTGGGAGGGGGAGAGTGTAGGAGGGGGGGGAGTGTGGGAGGGGGGGGAGTGTGGGGGGACCAG
>Ga0307963_1000627_pt1 | contig 24502 bp, 34 predicted proteins | sample OrgLakmetagen594_FD_201829 | JGI IMG/M metagenome (GOLD analysis project Ga0307963, IMG submission 201829) | Saline water microbial communities from Organic Lake, Antarctica - #594 | ecosystem: Environmental > Aquatic > Non-marine Saline and Alkaline > Saline | place: Antarctica: Organic Lake... | reverse complement strand
CACACACACCACACACACGCACACACACACACGCATGCTGTATACATTCACTCACAAACACACACACACACACACACACGCACACACACACACTCACACTCACACTCACACTCACAAACGCACACGTACGCACAGGAGATGCTGTTTGAGCAGCTGGCACAGCTCATTAACACAGCAGCAGGGCAGTGCGGCCTGGAGCGCACTGAGGCCATCAGGTGCGTATCGTGACCTCAGCTTTGCCTAATGATTGACAATTACACCTACTCCACAACGAAATGATTGCCCAATTCACCTCAAACAAAACTTCACAAGAATATCTGTGTTTCAGGTGGAGGCTCCCGAGCACTTCGGGTCCCAGTGGGTTCCCTTACTAAACCCTCCACGCTTTCTTTTGTGTACAGGGGCCTCGTTTGCAAGGTGGAGGAAGTCCACCGCACCCTCAAGAAGCACCTGGCAAAGGAGGAGGAGCAGCTCCTGCCTCTTCTACTGCTTCACTTCAGCTTCTCTGAGCAGGCGGAGCTAGTAGCTCAGTTCCTGTACTGCATCCCCCTGGCCACAGTGGAGCGTGTGCTCGCGTGGCTCAAGCCGACTGTCCCTAAAGTGAGTCATCACGCGGTTAATCGTGGTTCTGGAGCTGTGTCTTTGTAAGGCTAATCTCACCGTGAATTTAGTGCTTGTGTAGTGAGCTGTGTCTTTGAATGTGTTTTCACTGTGGAGATGTTGCTAACTATAGCTTCCTACATAACAGCGCACACACCCACACAAACACACACACACTTACATACACAGAAATGAATACACAATCACGCACGCACACACACACAGGTGGAGTTGGAGCAGCTCCTAGGCCATGTGCGCAGCGTGGTCCCAGACAAGCTTCTTGTTCAGCTGCTGTCGGAATGGCTCAAGCCTGACACTCACGGCACCGGCCGCTGTGCAGTGGCCGCTGACCTGGCACCTGCCAGCCTGCCCTCATGTGCACCATCCCCCTCTTCTCACGCACACATCAGCGCGACAGCAGCGGCGGCAGAGCCCCGACAGCAGCAGCAGGTGCAGGAGCAGTGGCAGCGTGTAAGTGGTATGGATGTGGGGGGAGGGCCTGCAGCTGGTGCAGTGGGGGTGCATGCACACACTGGGATTAGTAGCAGCAATGGTGGTGCAAAGAGGGGGGAGGGGAGTGGAGGGGGAAAGGATGTTGCGGCAGAGGTTGGGTGCGGGAGGTGCTGTGGACAGCCAGAACTGTGTCTGGGGGTTCAGCCGGAGCAGCGTAAGGTCAAAGAGGCTGGGGGTGGTGCGCAGAATGTTCAGGTGAGAGAGGAGAGTGATGATGCTAGTGCTAGTAGTGCATGTGTGCGGAGGTAGGGGCCTGAAGCTGTGTCTGAGCATTCAGCAGATACAGCAAATGCGTCCAATTACAAAGGTCCCGAGGTTGTCAGCAAGCTTTGGTACGAACACACAGTGCAGTCTGGCTGACAGTTGAGCCTGATTCAATTCAGTTGGACGGGCCTCTGTGTCACTTCCTTTGTCTCTGTGTTGCCACGCACGAAATCCTTGAAGCTCGCACCCGTTACACTACACACTACACGCTACACACAACACACTACACACAACACACTACACACTACACACTACACACTACACACTTTGGTCACCCTCTCAACACCAGGCATCCTCGGCTGGACCTACCCCTGCATCACTATCAGCAGCAGCAGCCTCAACCGCATCAGCAGCAGCAGCAGCAGCCCCCCCTCCCGCCACCTCTGCTGCTGCAGCAGAGCTGGCAGAGGGTGTGGCCAGGCAGCAGCAGGAGAAGCAGCAACTAGAGCAGCTGCACGTGCCTGCGCATGGAGGCCTCCAAGGCCAGGGCACTCACGCACAGCTCCCTCCTGCTGCAGCAGGGAAAATAGCAGCAACGGTGGCAGGAGCAGGAGCCGGCGTAGCTACAGGAAATGGGGCAGATTGCACACCACCCCCTGTCACAGAACACACGGCTGCTGCCAGCCACAGAGAAGCTGGCCACACAGAGCCTTTCCTCCTCGCCTCCCCCCCGTTGTCTGCCCCCATCCCTACCCGCCCCCCCATCAAAGAAATTATCCACATCCACCGCACCATCTGTGAGTGCACCCTCCCGCAGTGTTTGCCCTCTTTTGACATATTCATCCACACCCACCGCACTTTTGCCCTCGTTAACATAATCATCCACACCCACCGCACTACCTATGATCGCAAGGCACTGCGCAGTGTTGCCTGCTGCCCCCATCAAAAAAACAGTCCAAACATTCACCACATCATGTCATATTGCTTTGATTTTTGGAGCTTCTGCTTGATATATTTCTCCTTGATAAAAATCTGCTGCGAGTCACCGGTGCTGCACAGAGTCACGCTGCTGGGTGTGACGGCTCTGCTGTGTGTCAAATTGTCAGGGTGCAAATACAGACATCATTGTTTTAATGTTTGGAGCTTCTGCTTGATAAATTTCTCCTTGATAAAAATCTGCTGCGAGTCACTGGTGCTGCACAGAGTCACGCTGCTGGGTGTGACGGCTCTGCTGTGTGCCAAATTGTCACGGTATAAATACAGACATCATTGCTCTCACGCTGCACCAATCCACGCCCTCTAGCATTCATGGGCCGTGATAATTCACCCTGCAACTCTGGTGTGAGTCTGAGGCCACGGGAAGTGCTCACACGCTGCACCACTCCACGCCCTCTAAAATCCATGGGCCTTGATATTTCACCCCGCAACTCTGGTGTGAGTCTGAAGTTATGGGAAGGCGTGAGGTCCTGGCAATGCTAAGAAAATGTATGGCTTCAGCATGCACACGCAAGAGAAGATGTGAGAAGGTTGCTAGAAATGCACGCTACAAATAGGCTACCCTGTTTCACTCGTGTTCCATCACACGCACGTGCAGACACCCACTCATTCACGCACGTACCTATATCCATGATAGCATACATCTGCTCGTCTAATATTCACACATGCACACGCTCTCTCTCTCTCTCTCTCACTCACTCACTCACTCACTCACACATACGCACATACACTGGCACACAATTACAGGCGCAGCACTGGAGGACTTTGCAAGGGAGGCAGGACTGCTGCAGCAAATGTCGGGTGTGACCCCTCAGCAGCTGGCCCTGCTGGTAGAGCGGCACAGGTGTGTTTGCATGTGTGTGTGTGCGTTTATGTGTGCGTGTGTAAGTTTGGGTGTGGGTGCATGTGGGTGTGGGGTGTATGAGGGTGGATATGTTGGTGCGTTGCTATATGTGTGTAGGTGGGTGTGCAGGTACCTGCTTCTCACAGTCGGCGTCTTTTCCTGTTGAAGTGGCTGCCCCCTGGGCAAGTGCACCGCTCTTTAAGTCAGTGGTCGTCAATTGCTTGTGATTTTATTTTGAATTGAGAACCCAGCTGCTGAGCAGATTGGTGCTTGCTGGGTCCATTTTGCGCCTGCCACTTGTTTTGTATCATTATCAGTCTAGGTCAAGTCTTTATTTGCTGAGGCATAAGTAATGAGATATGATGAAACGTGACTGCAGCATTGACAGTCGCATTATTGTTTAATATCGCCACATTTTCGCTGAAGGTCGTTGCATTTGCAAATGGAAATAGGTATGCTGTTTATCAAAACCCAATACCTAGCCATGTATTAAGGAGTTGTTTGCACAAGAAATGCATGTGTTTGTATGCGTGCATGCGTGCAGTTTTTGCGCAGTGTGCATATTTTACTCCATCAATGGTGAGATGTAGGGTGATGGTACATGAGGACAAGAACATCTACCAAGCACCCTAAAGTAAAGTTTCATCGCTACATATGTACCCACATCTACCAATCACCCTAAATCCCACCATGCCAATCACGCACACGCAGGTTATTGCTAAGGGTGTGCATGTTTCTCTGCATCAGTGAGGGCAAGATTATCTAGCAATCACCCTACACCTTACCATGCGCACGTCGATCACGCACACGCAGGTTCCTGCGAAGTGTGTGCATGTTTCACTCCATCAGTGAGGACGAGATCATGTACCCTGAGGTTCGGCGCATAGCCGCAGCTCATCCCAGCCTTGCGAACGCTAGCTTGAATGACACGTTCTCTGTTTCTACGTGCGGAAAGGTGGGCTCCTGCTGCATCGTTCGTGAGTGTGTATGTGTGTGTGTGTGTGTGTGTGTGTGTGTGTGTGTGTGTGTGTGTGTGAATCTGTGCAACGATCAGTGGGTCCCAATCCCTTAGGTTTATGCCACGTTCTCTGTGCTTACGTGTGAGACGGACCCCTGGTACTTGCCTGCAAGAAGTGACCTGTATACCCTTCGAATCTTAGATAGCAGAGGGGGCTACTCAAGTAACCTTACTGCTGCACAGCTGCTCTTGTCTTTGCATTCATCCAATACATCTGCTTGGGATACACTGGACTGGAAGAACCTCTCTCTTGTACCCATCCCACAAAACTGATCCTGCATTTTGCAATTTAAACCTGTGTGTCATGCAGGATACACATACAGATGCGCTCTCAGTCTTTGCGCTTCTGCTTTCAGCCGCACTGCCTCAACATCATTTCCCACAAACAGGGATGTATTATTTCTGAGTGCGCCCATCGGCAACCCTACTTTCCCATCATCCTGTGTTCTTTCACTGTGTGTGAGTGTGCGAAGAGCTTGAGGTCATGGGGGCCAGGCATTGGGCCTCCGTGGCATCATGGCTTGATTGCGTGGCACAGGCTTTCAGCACTTGGCCCCAAAGTGCCAATGTAAAAGCTCACCTCTCCAAAAGGTTATTCTCCACTCTTTCAAAGCCATTCCGAGAGCTCATCGCCCCTAAAATGCCGTCCCTCATGCCATGCACTCTTCTCAAATCCATTCCGAGAGCTCATCGCCCCTAAACCCTAAACCCTAACCCTATAACACTCTTTCTCAAATCCATTCCGAGAGCTCATTGCCCCTATACTGTGCCATCCCTCACTGTGATCAGGAGCACGAGTCCGAGGTGTCTGCTCTGGAAGAGCTAGGGCGCCTGCTGGCAGATGTGCGTGCATTTGTGCGCCGCGGCAGAAAGGTGCGCGGATGAGTGAACACGTAAATGGCCGCAACCATGTAGGACACACCATGTAAACCACACCATATATAGGACACACCATGTAGGACACACCATGTAAGTCACACCATATATAGGACACACCATGTAGGAGATTGTGCTCAGTACGACACCATGTAGGACGCACCAAACTGGACATCATATATAGGACACACCAAATAGGACACACCATATAGGACACACCATGTAGGACACACCACGTAGGACACACCATGTAGGAGATTGTGCTCGGTACGACACCATGTAGGACGCACCATACTGGACACCATATATAGGACACACCATGTAGGACACACCATGTAGGAGATTGTGCTCGGTACGACACCATGTAGAACGCACCATACTGGACATCATATATAGGACACACCAAATAGGACGCACCATATAGGACACACCATGTAGGGCACACCATGTAGGACACACCATGTAGGAGATTGTGCTCGGTATCACACCATGTAGGACGCACCATACTTGACATCATATATATAGGGTTGGCCAGATCCGTATGTCAGGTTTTCAAATACCGTATACGTATGTATTTGCCGTATATACCGTATAATGCCGTATTCCGTATATACAGAGAAAATGAAACCCCTCAGAATTAAATTAAAATAGGGTCATTCTGCAGCTCTTGAAAAGCTACACACCTATATCCAATTTAATTGTGCCAAAAAATCAAAGTTTGAAGGGCTAAGCCTGCTTAAAGCCAAAAAGACCCCTAAATGGCCATTTCTAGTGCAAAAAGAAGCCCAAGTACTCTAACCACCAATAAAACACTGTGATTGATGCAAAAACGTGCATAAAAAGAGATTGGGAAGTAAAGGGAATGCTTAATTAAAGGAGTAGCGAAGGGGAAAAAATTGACCCCAAAGAGCAAGAAGGACTGCTCCTGCTGGGATTCGAACTTAAGTCTGGGGTGTACAATTTGAGATACAGTTTTGCACCCTATTTTAATACGGAAATACGGCGTGTATACAGAATTATGCCGTATATTGGCGTATATACGCCGTATAAATACGTATATACGGAAATACGGAATTCGGATACGGCGGGGGGAGGCTGGAAAATACGGCGTGTATACCGTACCATATAATACGTATAATTGTACGAATACGGATCTGGCCAACCCTTTATATATAGGACACACCAAATAGGACACACCATGCAGGACTCACCATGTAGGAGATGCCATGTAGGACACGGTGCTCGGTATGAAACCATGCATAGGACGCACCATATTGGTTACACCATGAAAAAGACACCCTGTAGGACACAGTGCTCGTGTAAGAAGTTTTAGCAAAGCAACCCCAAGATGGCTATAAAAGCTCTCAATCGAATGCAGAAGTAGGCAGGCCGCGACCATGCTGAACGCGATTGCTTATGCCAAGGGCATGGTGGCTGGCCATCAACTGATCCTGCATATGCTCCTACACACACGCGTGACTTTTGATGCTGCATTGACTGTCAGGCCTGTCTTGAAAACAGACACACACTCATACACACACCTGCATTCACACACACTCATACACACATACACACATACACACGCAGGAGGTGGATATAATGTTGCAGCAGCTGTACCATACTGCACAGCAGGTGCGTGTTGTCAATGATCACAGATGACCACAACAGTCTAGGAGAGTGCGTGCGGCACCACGCTCAATGGTGGGACATGTATGCCACCATGCCACATGGGTTTGGCCAGAACCGTATATACGATATGCACCGTACATGACCGTATATTTGATGATTTCCCTGCTAAAAACACCGTACATACACCATATATATACGCTTCTAGCATGTTTATATATACGGTTCTGGCCCACCCTAACCATCTGTGATGAAGCAGGATTGAAGAAGGTGCTTACAATGTGCAAAGGACCTGTTAATCGACAAAACCAAGGCAGCCCTCAGACCAGCACAGCCTGTTGCACGGTATCTGTGTGTACGTGCACTGCATCTGTATCTAGGGTTGGCCAAAACCGCACATATACGGTGTGCGTACGGTGTTTTTGGCAGGGAAGTCACCAAATGTACGGTCATGCAGTGTACATATACGTTTCTGGCCAACCCTATCTGTATCGTACTGTGCTGCGCTCATCTTCCTCGACAGCATGCTGATGTGCTCATGCACTGCATCTGTATGGTGCTTGTGCTGCGCTCATCGTCCTCGACAGTGTGGCTGATGTGCGAGCATGCTACACCAGATTGCACAGCTAGCGTGTCAGTGTGGATGTTTGAAGCATGAATGCCCTACAGCTGCCTGTTCAGAGTGTGTGCAAGCATGATGCCCAAATCGCCACAGTTCAGTAAATCCGAAACCTCCTAGCATTTTGAAGTGTGTGTGTGTGTGTGCGTGTGTGTGCATGTTGATGTGTGCGTGTTGAAGTGTGTGTGTGCGTGCATGTTTGTTCTTTCGTGTATGTGTATGTGTGCGTGTGCCTGCAACTGTGTCCACTGTCTCAGCAGACGTAACACGCGCAATTACTTGCAGGTGTGCAGCAGCATCGCCAACCACATGGCACGGGAGGAGGCAGACGTCTTCCCCCTCCTGGCTCGCCACCTGTGCGCCACACAGCAGCGCGTGATGGTGTGGCGCACGCTGCGTGCTATGCCGCTGCGCCTGCTGGAGCGTGTCATGCCGTGGGTCACAGGTGTGTGTGTGTGTGTGCGTGTCTGTGTGTGTACGCGCGCGCGTGTGTGTATGTATGCTTCTGGTATGCAACGTGTGGGTATGCGTGTGTCTATGTGTGTTTCATCTGTGACGTGTACGGCTGTTGCTGACACGCTGCCTGATGGTGCATGCTGTGCTGCGTGCATAGGTGTGTTGTGTTGTGCACCCATGTGTGGGTCCTCCATTGTAATGTGGGTCCTCCATTCATTATAATGTATAGTGTGGGTCCTCCGTTATAATGTGGGTCCTCCGTTACAATGTGGCCGTCCTGAGGATTTGTTTAGTAGCGTTTCGCTTTGGCACTGCTCCCTGCGGGGGGTAGTATTATGCCGGGGGCGAAGGTCGCTTAATATGGAGAACAATGGGTCCTCCATAATAATGTGCACCCATGTGTGGGTCCTCCATTATAATTACTTTGACGCCACCACTAAGACACAGCTCGATAAAGGCATGCCACCCACCTGCCTGGTGTAATGTGCTTTGTCTTGGAGCCACACAGCACCAGGAACACGCAGAGCACCAGGCAGGTGGTGGGTTCTCTTGGCACAAAAGGCATTTTCCACCCACCTGCCTGGTGTTGTGTGCTTTCTCTCTCGGAGCCCACCCCCTGGAACACACAGAGCACCATGCAAGTGGTGGGTTTTCTGCTAGGCACAAAAGGCATTTTCCACCCACTTGCCTGGTGTTATGTGCTTTGTCTTAGAGCGCACCCTCTGGAGAACACACAGCACCAGGGTGGCTAGGTCCCAGCGCTGCCCGCTAAAAGTGTGACCCACCCGTGTATTGTGTGTGTAAGTGTGTGTATGTGTTTGTGTGGCACCGCGCCTGGTGTTTTTGTGATCATGAGGATATACTCTGTGACAGGATCTATGATGCCACCACTGCTGTGGGACACTCATAACTTGAGTGGAAATTGGATAGGGTTCGCTGCTTGGCGCACAAAGCGGAATGATGCCAGGTTTCTAGACATGGACGATGTGAGCAAGCGCATTCTATGCTATGCAGCTAGCTAACTACTCCTATGAAGCAAATCAAGTGGTGTGCGCGATGTACTTTGTTGTGTATGGCAATTATTTTGGCATCTTTTTGTTCAGGTGTGTATGTGCGTGTGCGTGCACGCACGCACTATCACACGCATACGCACGCACGCACACAAACATGCACAAACAAGCACCCCCTCCATACACATACACACACAAACACATAAAAACACACGTGACACACACACACACACACACGCACACACGCACACACGCACACAGCTAAGCTAACGGAGCAGGGCACCCAGGAGCTGCTCAACAACATCCGCTTGGGAGCACCCGCCTCTGACCTTCCTCTAGTACAGCTAGTCACGAGGTGAGGTGTGGGTATGCATTTTGTGACAGCTAGTCACGAAGTGAGGTGCAGGTTTGAACTTTGTGACAGCTAGTCACGAGGTGAGGTGTAGGCAGACAGTTTGTGACAGCTAGTAATGAGGTGAGGTGTAGGTTTAATTTTTGTGACAGCTAGTCACGAGGTGAGGTGTAGGTAGACAGTTTGTGACAGCTAGTATTGAGGTGAGGTGTAGGTTTAATTTTTGTGACAGCTAGTCACGAGGTGAGGTGTAGGTAGACAGTTTGTGACAGCTAGTATTGAGGTGAGGTGTAGGTCTAATCTTTGTGACAGCTAGTCACGAGGTGAGGTGTAGGTAGACAGTTTGTGACAGCTAGTATTGAGGTGTAGGTTGAGATCAGAGTTAGTACTGAGGTGAGGCACAGGTTTTAGAGTTGCTGCCCCCTTCCTCTGATACAGCTAGTAGTTAGGTACTCTGTAGGTTCTATGACAGCTGGTATCGAAATGACAGCAATTGTTGTTGCTGCCCACTACAACGATCGCTCTAGTTTATCACATCTGCATGGCGAAGCGAGCCAAGTCCACGCTGCTTTTTTGTTCGGGCTTATTGCTTTCACACGCACATATACGCACACACATACACATGCACTTACAAATGTACAAGCATACGCACAAGCACACACAGACTGGCCATGCACGCGCGTGCACACATTTACATGCACACTTACTAATGTGCATGCACTGGCTCTCAGGTGGGCAGTAAAGGGCCAGCAGCAGGCTGCACACCACAGCGACACCTACACCTACAAGTCAGGTGGGGGGGGAGGAGCGCCTCCTGGGCGCGGTCTGGGTTCACTCCCCCACAGCACTTCCATGCAGCAGCTACACCAAAAGCAACCACCACAGCAGCAGGAACAGGTGATCTCCCTCTGGCGCTTATTTTCGCTTTAGTACTCAGCTCAAATTCAATGCTCAGCTCAAACTCAATGCTCAGCTCAAACTCTATTCTCAGCTCAAACTCAACGCTTCTGCCACGCTTTGCCTATTGGTTCTGCGCACCCTCCCATTGCAGCCGCCTCTGTGGCACACGCATACACTTTCACTTTCACACGCACACATACACACACACGTACACACTTTCACTTGCACACACATACACACACACCACAAAAACACGCACACACACATACTTGAGCACATATACACACACATGCACACACGCACACACCATGTAGATCCCACGCAGCCCATCGCTCCAGCAGTTGCAGCAGCAGTACCTGGAGCAGCAGCAGCAGCACAAGCAGGACCTGCTGCCCTTGGCTCCACAGCAGCCACACCACGTAAGTGATTGCTGCGCTTGCATGACGAGGGTGACTCGTAAAATTATTGCATACAGATCTGTCGTACAGAACCGGCTGTCCTTGGCTCCACAGCATCCACACCACGTGAGTGATTGCTGAGCTTGCATGAGGGGGGCCACTCGTAAGATAAGTGCATACAGATCTGTGCGTACAGAACCGGCTGCCCTTGGCTCCACACCAGCCACACCACGTAAGTGATTGCTAAGCTTGCATGAGGGGGCCCACTCATAGGATTGGTGCATACAGATCTGTGCGTACAGAACCGGCTGCCCTGGCTCCACAGCAGCCACACCACGTAAATGATTGCTGCGCTTGCATGAGGGGGGCCACTCGTAATATTAGTGCATACAGGATCTACTTGTCAGGTGTAAGGCCTGATCGTGCGCATGATGCCTGCCCTTGAGGCCTGGACTGTTCTGTGTAAGAAAGCTAGCTTTAACCAGAGGGGCATTCATACTCAACTCTGTCCGGAGCCTGTAATACTGCTGCCTTTGGTAATGAGCACACATCACCTGCGCCTCTCCCTTGCCACACAATAACTTGTTACACACACACGTGCACACACACACGTTCACACACACACGTTCACACATACGCGCATGCACAAACGCACACACACACGCTCGCACACACATACACACATGCACACACACACATGCTCGCACACACATACACACATGCACAAACACAAACACAAACACACACACGTACACACCTACACTGCACCCCCAGCAGCTGCAGCCGCTGCACGGCACGTCACCTGCGTCCCTCCCTCGCCACACATGCCCGTACCAGAACCAAAACTGTGCGGTGGCGACCCCGCAGCCCCCCGGTGCTGGGGCTGGCCTTGTGCGTGTAGGGAAAGCGGTCAGCCCGAGCAGTGGCTTGCACCAGCCGCCACCGCAGCAGCAGCAGCACCACCAGCTTGGTGCTCAAGCCGTGACGGGAGGCTGTCACTTGCAGCCCGTGAGGTTTCCGTTTCAGGGTGCAGAAAAAGGCACGCTTCATGCGCATAACCATGTGGGTGTGGATTACGTGGGTGCGGCAGCAGTGTCAGGTAACTGTACAGTTGGTGAAGGGACCAGGGGGGATAGCTCTCATGATGGGGAGGGGGGGAGTAAGACCCCCAGTATCGGCAGCAAGCGCCAGAAGCTACAGGGCGGTGCTGGTGTGGGTGGCGCATACAAGGAGGAGCTAGAGGGTGTGGGTACCCACGGCGGTGGCGGTGCTGAGGGGGCGGCTGGGTGCGTGGATGGGGCAGGAGATACGCAGCCAGCCCACCACCACTCTCTTAGTCAGCAACAAAAAAATAATGGTGGTGGCAGTCCATCCCTTGTGGTGGCTCTGTGTGCGCTGCCTGAGCTCGTGGGCAGGAAGAGGGCCAGGCAGGGGGAGGTGGGGGGAGGGGAGGGTGGCTGTGAGGGGGGTGTGGGCGCCTCGGTGGGTGGCCAGGGTGGAGGATGTGCGAATGGAGTTGGTGCTGCGTACCCAGACAACGGCCTGCAGCGCACACAGCAGTTCTCTACGTTGCAACCACAGCAGCACGGCGCGCATTACGTGCTTAGTGAGCATGAGGGAGCGCACAACATGCCACTCCCCCCCCCTTCGGCCACCATGCTGCCCGGCTGCAGCGCTGCTTTGTACCCCCCTACCCTCAGCGCACACAAAGTGTGCCGTGCTGCAGCGCCTGCGTCGGGCACGTCGTACGCAGCAGGCTATGAGCAGGGCCACACGGACGCGATGGCTGCCCCTCCGCCGATGCTGGCTTGTGCTCCTGTGCCTGCAAATGGTGGTGGTGCTGCACCCATGACAGCTGCTGCTGCGGTGCAGGAGTCCTTGCTTACACACACGCAAATGAGCGCAGGGGCTGGCAGTGCACACATGCACCCACACATGCACCCCTCCCCACAGATGCACGCAAACACCAGCACAGGGGGTGTGGCGCCTGTGTGTGGTGCGGGGTGTGGGGGTGGGGTGTGTGTGGTGGCTGCGCATGAGGCTGCAGTGGCAGGGGAAGAGGAGCAAGCTCCTGGAGGCAGCGCGTCTGAACAAACTGGTGCGTACGTCTGCGTGTGATGTGTGGTGTGTCTGTGTGTCGTGTAGGTGTAGTTGTAGTTTCACATTGCTTGGCGTGTGTGTGTGTGTGTGTGTGTGTGTGTGTGTGTGTGTGTGTGTGTGTGTGCGTGTGTTCATGACTGCCATGCCGGCACGCTGTGTTGTTGGTTTGCCTGACCCAGATGATGTAAGGAGTCTTCAGTGAGGAGCCTGATGGATGCATAGGAATAGAGTAGCTTTTTACGGCACCCTGCTGACATGGACGACACATGCAGCATTGTTTTTTCCCCTGTGTTTATGAAATGGCTGAGCAGTACCTGCTCCCTTTGGCTACATGAATTTGCTCCGCTCTGAGTATTGAGCGCACACTTTCTAGACTAAGCCCAGGTGTCTGTATCAGTTGCACCCTATTTGCTATAGCTGCCGTGTTGAAAATCTGCACCCAGTTTGCTATAGCTGTCGTGTTGGAAAAATGCATGCAATGTGCTAGCCGCCGTGTTAGAGAAATGCACTCAATTTGCTAGCTGTTGTATTAGAAACGTGCATCCAATTCGCTAGCTGTCGTGTCAAAGAAATGCATCCAATTCGCTAGCTGTCGTGATTAAGGAAATGCCCCCTATGCGCTAGCTTTCATGTCGCCGAAATGCAGCCGGTTTGACCAAATTTCATGCATACACAAGTTGAGGATTTTGTCGGAATGGCTGCTGGTGCTCTCATTGTAGTAGCAAGTTGAAGTGGTGATGTCCACTGCTCAATGTAATGTCCACTGCTCAATGTGATTCACCTGCTGGTTTGCGTGTTCCATGTTGATATTGACACGGTCTTTTCGTTATCAGTGTTGTCGCTTTTAGGGAATGCTTTTTTACAGCAGGTACAATATACCTCACAATTAACACACACACACAAATATACACTCGCCCACAGGTGGCATGCTGGCTGGCCAGGCAGCTGAGAAGGATGCAAGCCGCGCCTCTCATTTCAACCCAATCGACCATATCTTTCAGGTGCATTGGGGTTGTGTCTGTGTGTGGCTGGCAAAGAAAAGAGTTCTGGCTAGCAGGCGTCATCGCTCTGTCTTTAAGCCTATCTTAGGATCATTACAGTTAAAATGCAGGCACGTCACTTGTGTGTGGGCACTTGTAACCTGGCATGTATTTGTGTTTTCTTGACGTACTTGATTTGCGAGCTTCAGCTTGCAGCTGCCAGGCATCACCTCTTTGTGTGTGTGCGTGTGTGTGACTACTTTTTGCTGCCTTCACTGTAGTAAAAAGCTTGGAACATTATGGCAAAGAGCGTGTCATATTATTGTCCACGGTGAAATGCATTAATGGTTTGCGTGTTTTTGAGCCTGCATCATCTTGAGGGCGCTGGCAGTGAAGTGAAGTGCTGTTTGTGCTCAATGCAGTTGCTCTCGGCTCAGATCAGCAGGTGCTCAGCCGCACACTTGCTCTAATACTCACGCACACTTGCTCTAATACTCACGCACACTTGCTCTAATACTCACGCACACTTGCTCTAATACTCACACACACTTGCTCTATTACTCACGCACACCCTTGCTAAATTCAAACGCAGTTTCACCAAGCCCTGCGCCAGGAGCTGAAGCAGCTGGAAGCAGACGCACTTGGCTTGGAGCAGCAGGTGCTCAGTCACCTACGACAGCAGCAGCAGCAGGAGGAGCAGCAGCTGCAGCAGCAGCAACAACTGCAGCAGCAGGAGGAGCAGCAGCAGCAGGAGGAGGAGGAGCCACGAGGGCATGAGCAGGTAATAAGCGGGTGGCTTCCTTTCATGGAAATTTCAGACGCAGCAGCACTCTGCAGCATTCCTCATTCCATTTGCTGTTAATATTTGCAGAGTGGAACGAGTTCCCCTATATCATTCCATATATTATTTTTTGTTTTGAGCTCAAGTCTTATTGATTGCAAGCTTCCCCAGGCCATTCCAGTGAGGGCAGCAGCAGAGAATCATGGAGCGCAACTCCTCTTCCTGCTTCTGTTTGAACGCAGGAGAAAGCTTTCCCAGGTCATTCAAGCGAGGGCAACAGCAGAGAAATTGGTAGCGAAACCTTTCTTTTTGCTTCTGTTTGATTTCAGGATCAAACTCCTCCTCGCGGTTTCAGCAAGTGCAGCAGCAGAGGACATTGGAGCTCAAGTCTTATTATTGATTGCAAGCTCCCCCATGCCAGTTCAGCAAGGGCAACAGCAGAAAATTTGGCAGCAAAACTCTTCTTTTTGCTCCTACTTGACTTCAGGATCAAGCCTGATTTGCTTCTGTTTGAACGCAGGATCAAGCCTGATTTGCTTCTGTTTGAACGCAGGATCAAGCCTGAATTGCTTCTACTTGATTTCAAGATCAAGCCTGATTTGCTTCTGTTAGAACGCAGGATCAAGCCTGATTTGCTTCTGTTTGAACGCAGGATCAAGCCTGAATTGCTTCTACTTGATTTCAAGATCAAGCCTGAATTGCTTCTGTTTGAACGCAGGATCAAGCCTGATTTGCTTCTGTTTGAACACAGGATCAAGCCTGATTTGCTCCTGTTTGAACGCAGGATCAAGCCTGTTTTGCTTCTGTTTGAACGCAGGGTCATGCTCCCCCAGGCCAGTCCAGTGAGGGCAACAGCAGCCACTATGGGAGTGGCATGTGCAGCTACATCAGCAGGCTGCCACGTAAGGTTGCGGCTGCCATGCAAGCGTTGGATGGGCGTTTCCAATTTCTGTGGGGGATCTACAGGTGAGTGCGCTGGTGATGTAGTAAAGGAGTCTAAAAAAACAATAACATCAGGAAGAGATTTGAGAGTACAAAGATACATAAATATCTGGGGATTTGAAGGATCTACAGGTGTGAATGTTTACAAACAACATAATCATCTGGAGAAAATTAGGAGTACAAAACCAATACCTGTGGGGGATTTACAGGCAAGTGCGCTGGTCATATGGTAAAAGGAGTTTAAAAGGACAATACCATCAGGAGAAGAAGAAAGTGATATTTCACCGCAAAAAGGTTGTTGATAACTAGCTGATGTGCCGTAGATTTTCGTGTGCGTAGCCAGCAGATGTGTTTGTAGGCTGTGTGTAGGTTAAGGTCCCACGTCCATTTGTGTGCTAATCGGATAAAAAGGGTTGGTGCGTTATTGCATACATATACAGGGCATGTTGCTTGTGTGCTTGATATGTAGCACCCAATCGCACATGCGCGAATTTACATGCACAAGCGCAAATGTATATGCACACGCAAACACACACACAATTACACGCACGCACGGACATTCAAACACACAGGCATGCGCACGCAAACACATACACACAGGGCACACAGCCGCAGTGAAGATGAGATTGTGTTCCCTGCCCTTGAGAGCAAGCAAGCCCTCCGTAACGTGAGCCACGCGTACACACTGGACCATCAAGAGGAAGAGAAGCAGTTCATTGACCTGGAACAGGTGTGTGTGTGTGTGTGTGTGTGTATGTGCGCGCGCGCGTGTGTGTGTATGTGTGTAGATATGTGCGTGCTTTTGTGTGCTTGTGTTTTGTTGATACACGGCAGCCTCTTTAAAGCAGACATGTAAGCGCAGAACTTCTGTAATAATGTCTGAATGTGGTTGACTGAATTTATTATTTGCATCCAGCAGATTACTTCCCGGCAAATATTTCATGCAGGATTAACATCGCCTGGTACACATGCACACGTGCACGCACGCACACCCAGTCACAGACACACACACACACATACACGTAAACGCACAAACACCCAATCTCACACTGACACTTACACACACACACACATATACACGAACATGCACACATACACACACACACACACACTCACACTCATATACAGGTCATGGCTGCGCTGCGTGACAGCCCTGACGTTGCCACCGCGCGTGGCTCTGTTCTTGCTGCACGTCGCATGTGTGCTGCGGTGCGCGCGTCCCTTGAGATCCACATCCGCGCAGAGGAAGCTGAGCTGTGGCCGCTGTTTACGGAGCACTTTACAACAGAGGAGCAGCAGTACTTGGTGCGTGTGCGTGTCTGTGTATTTGGGGAGGGTGAAGGGAACCTTTGTGGGTATGTGTAGTATTATCAACAGGGCTGTGCAATGATACCGTCATAGCAATTTTGCACCCTAATTATGGTACGGTTGACGGTCCGTACCGTCAGAAAGTCAAAATGACGGTGTTTCAGAAATGACGGGGTCAACCGTCCAGACGGTCGAGGAGACTGTCCACCGCAATTATTTTGTAAACCCACCGTCAAATGCATTTGCTGTGAAAAGTTCAGACCAGGATTTGAATCCTGGTTAAGACAGAAACTTTTTCCTTTGCTTTTCCTTTATCAATGCACCACCTTTTTTGTTTATACAAATAATACACATTCAATATTTAGAAATAAGGAGAAGACCACAATGGCCATTTTTGGGTCAAAATGCCATTTTTTGGCCTTTTTGCGAATTTAGGACCATACTGTCAACCGTACCGTCATGCACCGTCATGACAGTCCCCAAATTCCGAAATGACAGTCTGACACCATCGTTTACAGTGTCAACCGTCAGACCGTATTTTGACGGACCGTACCGTCACACCGTCATTGCACAGCCCTGATTATTAAGCATCAAGAGGATGGAAGGGAGTTGGGCTGATCTATGTGTGTATATGCATGTGTCTGTATCTTTGGTTTGGGGCAAATTGGATGGGGAAAGATAATTGGATCACACCCTTATATTTCAGCTTTATATCCTAAGCTTGTATGATTTAGACCTGCAGCTGCCCACAATGGGTCCGGATCCTTTTGCATTGGACAGCGAAATCCTGGGTTCACTTTGGCCTGCAAGGTGTCGCGTGCAGTCATGTGATGGATGATTTCCTGATGGAAGAGGAGCGCACGGCAGCTGTGGGTGCACGTGTGCTTCAGCTCGTGTGCTTCTGGTCGTCCTTAACAATTGTGCAGATAGCAGTCCCTGCTTTCACATACACACACACTCTCTCTTTTTCTCTCCTTTTCTATCTATCTATCAATTTATCTATCCCTCTCTTCCTATCTCTTCATATCCCTCTCTCTCTTTTTCTCTCTCTCTCTCTTTTTCTCTCTCTTTCTCTCTCCCTCTCTCTCTCTCTCTCTCTCTCTCTCTCTCTCTCTCTCTCTCTCTCTCTCACACACACACACACACACAAACACACACATGTAATCATTTACAAAAACTCATTCGCACAACAGATAGTCACGAGCATCGCACGCACAGGAGCTCAAGCCCTGCATGCACAAAACACATGTACGCACAAACCCATACACATGCACTCAATCTCAAACAAGCGAACATATGTAAAAGGTGGACGCCATCATTGGATGCACAGGAGCCCAAGCCCTGTATGCACAAAATGCGTGTACGCACACACACACACACTCACACACACGTATACACATGCTTTGAAACAAACAAACATGCGTGACAGGTGGGCGTCATCATCGGACGCACAGGAGCCCAGGTCCTTCAGACCCTGCTCCCTTGGATTTCAGCCTCCTTCTCCCTAGAAGACAAGGTAAGGCGTGCACACACGCTTTCTGTGCCACCTAGCTTTCCACATTGTCCTGCAGTTAAGAGGGGACACAGAAAAGGGGACACAGTGTTTAATCAGTGGCTGGCCACTCAGCTTGTGCGCAACTACAAACGCTTGCAGGAGATGATGATGAGCAGCCTGCGCCAGGCCACCAAAAACACAATGTTTGACCAGTGGCTGGATGCAGTGACCACCGGCAGTCCTGGAGCAACCGCCAACGGCGCATCGGTGAGCTAGTTATTGACGTGACTTCTCCTTGAACATTGCACTCCATGAGATTGAGGCAATGATTGTATAGTTAATACGGTGAGCTAGTTATCAACGTGACTTTTTCTGGAACATTACACTCCATTTGATCAAGGCAATGATTAAATAACTGCGGTGAGCTAGTTATCAATGTGTCTTTTTGCTGGAACATCATACCACTCGTAATTGAGGAATAACTTGGTTATAATCCAGCATCGAGAAATATAATGAACTGAGGCAGTGGTCAATCCAAATCCGCCTAATTCTAGCAAATTAAGGTGGTAGTCTAGCAAACAACCCTTTTCCTTATACGCACACTGTATACGCACACTGTATATGACCGTACATATGGAGTTTTTCCTGCTAAAGACCCCGTATATACACCGTGAATACGTACCTATGTATGGTTTTGGCCAACCCTACAAAATTGGGGTGTGCAGTTGGCAAACATTGTTGGAATGGTGTCTTGCCCCAGGCCGTGATAGGCAGCAGCAGCGACAAGTGTAAAAGGGGAAAGTGGCAGTGCTGTGCTGAGAAACACACTATGTTAGGACACTGGTGCCTGCAGCAGCAGCGACAGGTGTAAAAGGAAACAGTGGCAGTGCTGTACTGAGAAACACACTAAGGAAACAGTGGCAGTGCTGTGCTGTGCTGAGAAACACACCACTTTTGTACACAAGTGCCTCGTTCGTTCGTTAACATAACAAGCGGCACCAGGCGCAGATGATGGCCGCGTTTTGCTGGAAGAAACGTAGGCACGGTTGATAATGAATAAAAAGGGTGCCTTGCTCCTGACCACAACAGGCGGCGGCATGCGCAGATGGCGGCGGTGGCGGCAGTGCTGTGCTGGAGCACCCCACCCCACGCAGGCACCAAGAGGACACGATCGACCCTGACCTGGCACGGTACCTGAGCATCAGCCCTGCCCCAGGCAAAGGTGGGGGACGTGTGTGTGCATGCGTGCGTGTGTGAGAGTTTCGTTGTTGTGATGGTGACGTGTGTGTAAGTTTCGATGTTGTGATGGTGGCGTGTGTGTGTGTGTGTGTGGAAGTTTTGTTGTGATGGTGACGTGTGTGTGTGTGTGTGTCCTGTGTTTGTTGCCAAATTATGTATTGCAGCAGATGGACAAAATCGACCCTGGTCTGGCAAAGTACCTCTGCCAGACAAAGAGCGCCAGGCAATTGCGGGGAGTTGTATTTTGCTTGGTGTTGTGTATACCTCGAACGCCTGTTGGTGTTGTGTGTGCACCTCGAACGCCTGTTGCTTATATCAAGGCTGTCACGCTTGTTGCATCATACTCGTCGTGGTTGAGAGAGATGCTCGTCACATATGCACGTCACACATGTACACACATGCACTCACATATGCCCGTGTAATGAAGAAAAGTGTACTCCCGCCCAACATATATGCACTCACATATGCCCGTTCAATGAACCACCAAGTGTACACATATGACACTCAGTGCGCGATAGTCACACAAAGCAGCCCCGTTCTATGTAGCTTCCGTTGTGTAGCGTCGCCGTTTTATGTACCAGTACACACTATTCTTGCACAAGAGTGTGTGTGTATATATATATATATATATATGTAGAGAGGGGTGGCCGCAGCTGCGCAGGCCCGTGTCAATTTGCGGTGGTGCCGCTGGTGCGAAAGGCTGTGTGATGGGTGGCCCTGTGAAGGCACACTCCTGTGTTTGACTCTTGACACTCGGGTTGTATGCACACACACGCACACACACACACACACACACACACACACACACACACACACACACACACACACGCCCACACACACACACACAGCACACACGCCCTCACACACACACACACACACACGCACACACGCCCTCACACACACACACGCACACACACACACACGCACACACACACACACACACACACGCATCTGCAGAGAAGAGCGGCCGCAACAGCACTGGTCCCTCTACCAGCGGCGGCGCCGGCAGCGTAAAAGGCCGAGACGGCCCTGCGGAGGAGTTGCCGGTAGAGAGCAGCACGTTCAGGCCTGGCTGGGAGGACATTTTTCGTATGAACCAGAAGCAGCTGGAGGCAGCGGTGATGCGGGTGCGTGTGTGTGTGTGCGTGCGTGTGTGTGCGTGTGTGTGTATGTGCGTGTGTGTGTATGTGCATGTGTGTGTGTGTGTGTGGGTGTGCGTGTGGATGGTTTCCATGAATGTGTGGAGGGTCTGCTTTCTGCTGGGGTGCTTGTTTGTGTGCATGCGTGTGTGTGTGTGTGTGTGTGCGCGCGCACGTGTGTGTGCGTGCGTGTGTGTGGATGGTGGGACAGTAGAACTATGTGACAAAGGGAGGACCTTTCCTGCATTAACCAGCAGCAGCTGGGGGCAATGGTGACGTGCTTGTGTGTGCATGTGTGTGTATGTGGGTGTTCTTATGCATTTGCGTGTGAAGCAGGACAGCAGGTGCGTGTGCAGGAGGAAGACAGGCAAGGAGTGGAGGCAGCAGAAATGCAGGTTGAGGCTTGCCCAGGTTACATTCTTAATTTAGCTCTGGTTCTTTAAAACAAGACCACATTAGACAGTTAAAGTGCACTTGCTCCATGCACGCATACTCACACATGCACGCATACTCACACACACACACATACACACACACACGCACACACACACCAAAACACACACACACGCACAGTTCAAGTGCACTTGCTACATGCACGCATACTCACACACACCCCACTATACAACACACACACCACTATACAACACACACACACACACGCGCACGCACACACACGCTCGCTCCCACACACGCTCACACACACGCACACAGACACATATGCATACGCACACGCGCACGCACACACACAAATGCCCAGGTGTCTGCTGACCCTCATTTGGAGCCTGGCCGCAAAGCTTACCTCATCCAGAACATCATGGTCTCTAAGTACATCGTGGCGCAGCAGCGGCGCATGGAGCTGGAGCAGAAGGATGAAGGCAAGGCAAAAGGGGCCGAGGACAATGCAGGTGTGCCTTGTGGTTATGCTCCATGTGCATTGTGGGTGGGTGGGTGGGTTGGTGTGAGGGTGTGGGTGTCTGCGTGTGAATGGGTGGGTGGGCGTGATTGTGTGTTTGCAAGCGTGCGTGCATGTGTATGTGTGTGTGCTACCCATGCTACATTATTAGAAGCAATTTGGCAAGTTGTAAAAAGTGTGTGTTAGCATGTGTGTTCCACAACAGACAAAAGCTCACACGATGGAGGTGCTGCTAGGAATGACCCTTTGCGATACGAATGCCATAAGCAATTTGGCATGCAACTGGTACTTGTGTGTGTGTGTGTACTATCGCAAACAGAAGCACACACGATGGAGGTGCTGCTGCTGGAACCCACCCATGCGCTTGTATACCACTCAAGCACTTTGACAAGTACCCAGTACGTTTGTGCTATCGCAGACGGAAGCGCACACGATGGAGGCGCTGCTGCTGGAACTGACCCTGTGCGCTATCAAGGCCGGGCCCCTAGGCGCACATACCACGATGCTGCACAGGCAAGCGTGTGTGTGCGTGCGTGTGTGTGTGTGCGGGTGTGTGTGTGCAGGTGTGTGAGGTTGCGTGCATGTGTATGTAAGTACTTGCTGCATGTAAATAACCATTTATTGCGTATGTAAGTACGTGTTGCATGTGTGTGTATACAACCATTTATTGTTAAATCAGGACAAATTGTCAAGTCAGGCCAAGTCGCCTAAAGCGGATTGTCCTGCTGTCGTAGTATCTTGCTTACTCCTCCCTTGTTCTATAAACCAGACACACATGCGCACAAGCACATTCCTAGTTCATTGCTCCCACCATGAAGCAAGTCCATTTGCTCCCCCCAAAATGCACATTCAAGGTCACACACGCGCACACACACACTCACACACACACACACATGCACACACACTGACAGGGTGTGCTGGGCTGCAAGCACTACAAGCGGCGCACGCAGCTTGTGGCTCCTTGCTGCGACCAAGTGTTCACATGCAGGTGCGTGTGTTTGTCTGTGTTTGTGTGCGCATGTGTGTGTGAGTGTGTGCGTATGTGTGTGTGAGTGTGTGCGTATGTGTGTGTGAGTGTGTGTGTATGTGTGTGCATGTGTGTGTGTGAGTACGTGTGTGTGGGTATGTGTGTGTGTGTTTGCGTGAATCCTGACACTTATGCCGAAAGCAAGTGCTTGCAGGTAGCATATTAATTCAATTTGTCGGTGTGTGTCGAGGAGAATCGTACGCTTCTGCCACAGTAATGCACAAAGCTGGTAAGTGCCAGCGACACTACCAACCGTGCACGCAAGCACGTAGGGTTGGCCATATCCGTATATGAACGCCGTATATGACCGTATATTGGGTAAAGTCTCTGACAAAAATACCAAATACACACCGTGTATATATCTATGGCCAACCCTGCACATACTTATAAGCTGCTCACAGCAAGGCCGCACCCACCCATGATGCTATGCAGCACTGCCAGCAGTTGCTGTGCATGTAAGTTCACACAAGCACTCGTGCGCACACACACACACACACACACACACGCACGCACACGCACACACATACTTACACACACACACACACACACTCGTAGGTTGTGCCACGATGAAGCCATGCCCACCCACCGCATGGACCGCAATGCTGTCAGCGAAATGGTGTGCATGGAGTGTGGCACACGTCAGCCCGTCGGCTCTCACTGCACGCACTGTGCCACCCAAATGGCCCGCTACTACTGCAACATATGTCATCTTTTTGACGACCAGGAGGGCAGGGACATATACCACTGCCCGTTCTGCAACGTGTGCAGGTGCGGGGATGGGGGGAGTGTGGGTTGCTTGTATGTTAATGTGTGTGCGTTTGTGTGTATGTTTGTGTGCTTGTGTGTGCGTGCTTTTGTGACCAGGATTTTGGAACTGCCACTTGTTGATGGCCAAGAGGGCAGAGCCGTCTACCGCTGCCCGTTCTGCGACGTGTGCAGGCATGATGTGCAATTGAAGACGGTGCGTGTCTGTAGTCCTGCGTTTTCGCTCACCCTGATGTATTTTCATCGTTTTATTTCCTTGTAAATAATTCCAACGCCATCTCACGATGCAAACGGAATAGAACCAAAAAAGACTAGGTTGTGAATTGTAGCACATGAGTCAGGACGTAAGAGCCGCGGTATTTTAGATTGATCTGCATGTTTCCTGCCAGTTTCTGACTGTCCCCAGTATGGCCAATATGCCGGTAACTCCCACGATATTAGAATGCTAGCGCGTCCACGGATTTCATTCAAGTTTCCTTTCGCTATTTCAACAAAGGAGGGCAACCTCCTTCTCCTGCCGTTCCTCCAGCAGATCCTCCAGCAGATCTGACGCAGGTCCTCCTCTGGATCATGTACTGGATGCAAAGTTTGTCTGAATCAAGCAACCCAGGGTCCGTCATGCCAACCCCTATCCAGTTTCATACTGCAATGGGAAGTCTATGCCGGTTCAGGGTGTGTATTCGGGAATGTCCGCCCCTGAGATCGACTTTATGACTGTCATCGAAATTCCGCCCCCTGATATACAACTTTATGACTGTCATCGAAATTCCGCCCCCTGAAATACAACTTTATGACAATCAACAAAAGAGAGTCTGGCCCCTGAGGTCAAACTCTTGTGACGACCAACAAAACAGAGTCCGCCCACTGAAATATAAATTTATGACAATCAACAAAACAGAGTCCGCCCCCTGAAATACAACTTTATGACAATCAACAAAAGAGAGTCCGTCCCCTGAGGTCAAATCCTTATGACGACCAACAAAACAGAGTCCGCCCACTGAAATCGAATCTGTGAATGACAGGGCAAAATATGTCATTGGTTATCAACAAAAGGATATGCAGGCGTCCATGATCACATTCACACACACACACACACACATCTGCACACACATACACACATACACACACGCAGACGTGGGCGGGGTCTGGGCATTGATTTCTTCCACTGCATGAGCTGCAACGCGTGCATGAGCCTCTCCCTGTTCAAGGTCCACAACTGTCCATTATCACATTCACACACACACATATGCACACAAATACACACACACACACGCACACACACACACACACACACACACATGTGCACACACATACACACACGCAGATGTGGGCAGGGTCTGGGCATTGATTTCTTCCACTGCATGAGCTGCAACGCGTGCATGAGCCTCTCCCTGTTCAAGG
>Ga0307963_1000622_pt1 | contig 24577 bp, 26 predicted proteins | sample OrgLakmetagen594_FD_201829 | JGI IMG/M metagenome (GOLD analysis project Ga0307963, IMG submission 201829) | Saline water microbial communities from Organic Lake, Antarctica - #594 | ecosystem: Environmental > Aquatic > Non-marine Saline and Alkaline > Saline | place: Antarctica: Organic Lake... | reverse complement strand
TCAGAGGGGGAAAAGGGGTACGTGCCGTTCCTGCTTGCGCTTTGGAAATGCATGAGTGCACACACACACACAAAAATGTATACTTATGCCACCCAATAAACACACAGAGCCAGCCCCCAGCATCGAACTGCCAAACCAGGATGCTGACTACATCAGCCACATCGCCCTGGACATAGGAGGCACTCTCATTAAGCTTGTCTATTTCTCACCCGACCCTCCCTCTGACCATCCCACACGGTAAGTCCGCCTAATGCCGAAAAGAACACTGCAAATGGTAGCACAGGCTTAGTTTCTGGGAGAAAGTGTAGGATACTCTGCCTGAGTAGAGGCCAGTGGAATTATGGGCGGTTTATTTGTGTGGTCTGAGAAAGCAATAGTTCAAGTGATTACTAGGTGCTGCCACGGTGTTGCTACTCAAACACGATGTTTGCTGATGTGACGTACGTACCTGCATTAAGACCACTTAGTTTAGACATCCTGGTTGCTTTTTCATCTCAGTCTCGTCCCCAAGTCAATGCCATTTGTTTCCCCTACTATGGTGCTGCCCCCATGAAGCCACACACCCGTCAGCACACACAGTCTTGGCCATCACCTTTTGCAAACCCAGCACAAAAGCTTATTCTTGCAACATTAATGCTAAGCGCCTTGCCTTACGGGAAGGGAAAAGGTTTGTTAGCATTGATGCACTGCAGCAATTGCATGTGTGTGTGTTATGTGTGCACGTTAGTGCAAAGAGCATGGACATGATCGTTTGTGCTTACCTGTGCAGGGAGCATCCCAACGCAGTGCGTGCAGCAGCGGTGGCTGGCAGAGAAGCAGAGGGAGAACCCCCCGTAAGCCAGGCACAGGGGGCCATCAATATCTCCCGTGGAGGTGCGTGTTGGTCCTCGGTACCGGATTAACGCCCAAGGGATACCGCCGGCCTCGTAGATGAAGCCAATATTTTTATCAGTGACGCAACAAGTGCGAAAGGGAAATGGGGCAGATGAGTACCTCCTGAATAGCCAGGTAGAAAGGACAGAGGGGACATGCGAGGTCGTTTCTGCAGGTGTGTTTGTCTTTGGCTGGTGTGTGTGTGTGTGTGCTTGCTGTCTAGTGGATGCCAACAAGATCCAAGAAAGGGAGGGGTGTCTCAGTGCCGTGTGTTATGTTATCTTGTCATGTTGCCGCATCAGCAGACGTGCTCGTTGTATGATGCATGCGTATAATGCTGTGCTAGCCAACTTATGGCGGAGTAAGAGAAAACACAGCAGTGTTCTTGCTGTGTGCAGCAAACCTTCCTGTTTCTATCCCGTAGCTTTTACCAGCGTTTAGGGCAGCTGCATTGATGCGATGCAGCTGGCCATTTAGAACGCTGCTTATCTGCCTTAAGATGATCAGCTGTGTACAGAATGTGGACAGCTTATGTCCTAGCCTATCTCTTTTGTTGAACTCCGTCACACACACCCACACATACACACACATACGCACACACATGGACACACATTCACAGACGTACACACACAGACAGAGACACACGCTTGCACACAGGCCGCCTGCACTTTGTCAAATTTGAGAGCAGCCGTGTGGAGGATGCCATTCAGTTCATCGAAGCCAAAGGCCTGCACCGGTGCAAGGGCAGCAGTGGACACATGCGGGTCAAGGCCACAGGTGTGTGTTGTGTCGGTATGTGAGAGTGTTTGCATGTGCGTAAATTGTGCAATATGTGTGCGTAAATGTGCGATATGTGTGTAATTGTCACGTGCACAAGATCGGATTTGCAGGGCTCATGCTTTTGTTTGTTGTGCAGGTGCTAGCATCGTCACCCCCCTTCTTGTTCACTGTGGTTTGGTCAATGTCACACGCATCAGCGTAAGATTAGTCTGCGGCCAGCAAGTAAGCAACAATTACTCCTGCTTAATCCTGTGTCCCCTGCTTATTAGGAGGAGGTGCACACAAATATTCTGAGATCTTCAAGGAGAAGCTGGGGGTTCTGCTGGAGAAGGAGGATGAAATGCTGTGCCTGGTGCGCGGGTGCAACTTCTTTCTCAAAGCTATCACGCACGAAGCCTTCATGTACGAGAACGGCACCACCAGCTTTGTCCCCACCAACGGTGAGACATGAGTCGGAAAGGGGAGAAGAACATGCGGGGAGAAGTAGCAGGGAGAAGAACAGGCCAGCACACAAATGTGTTGGCCTTTGCGTGTGCATGACCTGTTTTTCTGTGGTCCTGTAGTTTGCTTACCCTGTGCGTATATCTGTATGCTCATGGGGATCTTAACACTTGCATGTGTGTAGAACGACGTGCATAGGTATAGATAAAACCCTGAACCTGGTTTTTGCTTAGAGACAGACGACTGTGCAAGAACACTCCTGTACCAAAATGGTTCTTGTGCGTAGCATCTCTGTCCAATGAGAAAGAACCATGCTATCAGCAGTTTTCATTGCTGCTGCCTCTACTTACACATGCTACACACCCATACATACTTAAAATCACATGCGCGCACAGACACGCACACAGGCACGCACACACATACACCTTCATACACACGCACGCAGAGGAGGGTGACCTGTACCCTTACCTGCTAGTGAACATCGGCTCGGGTGTGAGCATGGTCAAAGTCACGGGAGAGAGCGAGTTCGAGCGCGTGAGCGGCAGCAGCTTGGGGGGCGGCACGTTCTCTGGCTTGTGCCGCTTGCTCACCCAACGCAGTGATTTTGATGAGATGCTGGAGCTCAGCATGCAAGGAGACAACTCAAAGGCAGGTTGGAGTAGTAGGTTGGGGTAGTAATGATGATGTGTGTGTGTGTGTGTGTGAGAGAGAGAGAGAGAGAAGGAACTTTGATGTTGTCGGCTACAAGGTTGCAATGGATGCTGCTTAAGCAAAGATGAGGAGAGGGAACAGGAGCACACACAAATGCAGGTGGCAATCTGCGGAGCCGCAACAATGCCAATGTAGCAGACTGCAGTCAGTGACTTTGTTGAGGTGCAGAGATTGTTGAGCACAGTTGCAGACTTTTGCGTGAAGTTTGTACAGTTGACCCGAGTACCAATTGTATATTACGGTATTCATGTGGTATGAATGGCAATGGCAATGAATGGGTGGTTTTTTACAAAAAGCTGCACCAAATGTTGTTGCAGGCAAAGCACGAGCGTAACGCTGCTTGACCCGGCATACGCAGGTGGACATGCTAGTGGGTGACATCTATGGGGGCCGCGACTACAGCAACATCGGGCTGTCTGCCAACACTATCGCCAGCAGTTTTGGAAAAGTGATCAGCCAGGTGTGTGTGTATGAATGTGTGTGCGTTTGTGTGTGCGTGTGTGTATGTGTGCCTGTGCAGGAGAGTTTGAGGATGATTGCTTGGATGTGCACCGCGTGTTTTGATGCTTAGTGTTTTATGTCCATTGGTGAGGCTGACGGGGCAACGTGCGTACTGTATCAGGGGTGTGTCATACCGTCATTTGGGACGGTTAATATGGTAAATTACGTGTTTAATACGAAATTCACGTATAATACGATTGTATTTAAAACAATTTTGGGAGTGCCAATTTCTGACCCAAAATGGACCCGGTTTGCCCCAAAATACCCATAGCGTTTTTAATATGTTATATGTTGCTATTTACATACTAATATATAAATATTATAGTACTGGAAGCTCACTGAAAGGCCGTTGTTGGGGCGGTAATTGCCTAAAAAGACCAAAAATGAGCAGAAATTGGCAAATTCTGCTATCGTATGATGACACGGCCCGAATACGGTATAATTCGCGTTCATTATGATTTGGCGTATTAAAAGAATACGCCGTATGACACATCCCTAACTGAATAATGTATCCATGCATCATATACACACACACGAACATACTTACACAACTACACACATGCAGGACACCCCTCTCTCAGAGTACAACCCTGCCGACATCGCCATGGCCCTCTGCCGCATGGTGTCCTACAACATAGGCCAGCTGGCCTACCTCAACGCCATTCGCTACAACATCAAGCGCATCTTCTTTGGGGGCTTCTTCATCAGAGGCCACCCCTACACCATGGAGACCATTTCGTATGCCATCCGCTTCTGGTCCAAGGTGGGTGACACTTGCCATCTACCGGGAGTGTGTATCATCTGTCCTACAACTGCATGACGTGAGGGGTCCAAGTAACGAATTCAAATTCAGCCTTTCAGAATCATACTATTTGGTACAAACAGCTCGGGTAGGCAAGAGCCACACACACACACACACACACACACACACACACACAAGTGTGGTTACATTCTTGCACATCCCTACAATAAGATTCCGGTGTCTAAACTGCTGTATCCAGTGTGACCAACCCTGCATAAAATCATTTATGCGCACACAGGCAATGCACCCGTGCATGTGGGTACATCTACACTCACAGGCACTTACACAACACACAATAGCATGCATGTATAAAACACACACATGAAACTTACAGGGTGAGATGGCTGCCATGTTCTTACGGCATGAAGGCTTCCTAGGAGCCATGGGTGCATTTCTCAAGGTCCACCCTATGACACCCCCTGGCAGGGCATCCAATAGCTCCTCACAACCACAAAAGGTTGGTGTGAGTGAAGGGTGGTGCATGTGCATATCAGTGGCTCCTCTTTAGTGGTAATGTGTGTGTGTGTGTGTGTGCGTGTGAAAGTGGGAGCAGAAAGTAGTATGGCCTTTTCAACCAAGAAGTAAGTCTTATTGCAACATCATGCGATTCGGGAGAAAGAGTTGCCTGAACCCCTGTTGGAATAACACAAGAAAAGTTACGTCAAGGGCCACAAAAGCAGAAGGAGTGCAAGTAAGCCTTTTGTGTTCCATTCCTTAGCTCTCCTCGAGAGGGTGCTGCCTTAAAAGGTGATTTATAAGAATTGTCTACGTACCTCCTTGCAAGGCACGCGCTTGCTTCAAAACCACTTAGCAAGGTATGCACTTGCTTCAGAGTTTTAGTATGAATATCCCTTTTGGAGGTTAGGTAATGGAAAGAAGAATATGTGGTGATTACACACAAACACATACACACTCATATAACTACATAACACAGCACGCACACACATACACGACGCACGGCTTGCACATACACACATGGCCACCTACAGGTGCGAGCTCGCTTTGTGGAGCGGTTCAGCATGGGAGCACCCTTTGCTGGAGGAGAGGTGGTGGGCCCAGCCATCAGTGACCTGCAGGAGAAAGTGAGCTGGGTGGAGAAGTTTGTGGCCTCAGGTACGTGAGACTGAGAACGTTCAACTCGTCTGTGTGCTTTGTGGCATGCCCTTCTCATTTGCTGGTGCTCAGGAAGTGCCCTGTAAGGGGTGTGAGGAGTGTTGGTAAGCAAGGTCGAACTTGCACTTGAAATGGGTAAGATGCCTCAACTGAAGATCACTCTTAGGATGCTGTTCATAAACTTGTACAGGCGTAAACACAAGCTCGTGCACACACAAGCAGTGGAATCATACGCACAGGCACGCACGCACGCACGCACACACACACACACACACGTTCCCTAAAAAAAAGTGTAGTATATCTCGCCTACACAGGAGATATCAGTACCGCTGCTCAACAAAAGGCCAGTGCTGCTGCTCCGGGCACAAGCACAGGCGCACTGCCAGAGGAGTCTGCCTCAGAAGCAGAGAAAGGAGATGCAGCTTCCTCGCACCAGAGGCCAGTGCTAACAGGCGTAGGGAGTGTCGGGGCTCCTCGCAAGGCTAGGTGGGAAAGCTAGGCACAAATGCACGTGCGTGCACACATATCAAACACACGCATGCATAACACACACTCACATATGTGTTTGTCTTCAAGATGTATCATGTGTGTGCATTCACTGTGCTTAAATTCATGCAACCACCGCAACACTGTAATGTGAAGTCCTGTGCAGCTTTGTTAGCAGCTCAGAGTGCTATAGATGTGCTTGTTTTTACGTGCACAGATCACGCACCAGTCTTGTACTTCGCCAGCAAGAACTAACGGGTTTACCTCCAGACAAGCCTCTTCTGCATGCAAGCATATGCACAACATAATGCACAAACTGTGGCACACACACTCACAAATACAGACATTTACTCACACGGGCGTACACATCACACATCCAACGCACACAACCCACAAACCACACACAAATGCCAACACACACAACCTGCACGGCGCAGCCAACCATCTTCAGTCGAGCCCCCCACCTCCCCCGGCTCCCACCATTCCATACGTCGCACCTGCAGTGAAGTGACAGGAGCTCTTCATCCAGGGGTGGGTGCACACCCTGCACGTCACGTGCCTTTCACATGCGTGCAGTACTGGCATGCTGTGTGGTGCGCAGCCTGTTCAGGCTCCCTACTTGTCTGCTGATGCAAACTTTTCTGCTCACGCCTTGCGCTCTAACTCTTGGCTGGTATGTTCCTGATGTCCAATAGATCAGATGCTGGGGCTTGGTGTCTATGTATACACATATTTCGTTCCTGCTGCCTTTCTCACCCTGTAGTGGCTCTTTTGCAAAAAGTGGGCACACAACTAGTTTTGAGTGCGTTGCTGACTGCTCCTTCTGCTGCTTGTGTAGGTCCGCATGCCGTTGCACGTGGGCGTGCTGCACTACTCTCCCAGTTATGATGTGTTCCCCCTCCTTGCAGATCCTTCCAGGTGTGTGGTTGGTTTCCTTTCTGATTCCTTTCAGACTGGCAGTTGTGACAAATTCCTTCCTTTGTTTCTTTCCGTCTTTCTTTTCTTAATATTCCTTATTTCTTTCTGAACTCGGTCCAAAAACTCTGATGGGATTTGAGGCAGCGAACTCAGGCTGCAAAATTCTCTAAAGGAGCTGAGGCAAAAAAAAATCCAGAGGGAACTGAGCCTACAAAAATTCTAAAGAAACTCCAAAACTCTGAAGGAAACAACTATAAAGGAAACAAATCTGAAGGAACGGCTTTCTGCTGTTCTAGGGCGGGAAAAGGTGCCCCCATCAGGCCCCTTGCCACTCTTCGTCTCCCACTCTGAAACGTTAGCATAGCCAGTGCAGTTCAAAGCTCTCGTTCGTTAGCGTCTGCTGCTTTTGTTCCAGATGTCCTCTTTGCATGGCAGGGAAGTCACCATCACAAGACCGCGTTGCAAAATACTCTCGCGCTTCAAATGCTTCCTCTGAGTACAGTGAGCAAGCTTTTGAAGCGCGTCGGTTTGAGCTAAGCTAAAGAGGCCCTGCCGGCAGCCCAGGCTTACAGTAGAAACGTAGTGACACAAGTTTGAGATGCGCGCAAAATCCTGTGATGCGTGGTGGGAACGCCTTTGTTTTCAATAAGCGCAGATCGCGTCTGACGACTGGCAGCACAAATTGTTCCTCTTAAAATGGACAGAGAGATGTTGTAGCTGCACAACAACTGTGAGCCCCATGCTGCACAGCAGCAAATGCACGTATGTGCACATCACCAAAGCATGTGCTTAGACAAGACAGACATGCGAGGAGGGAAATTCAGCACATGCACGTATGTGCACATCACCAAAGCACGTGCTTAGACAAGACAGACATGCGAAAGTCCATAAAATAAAAAGTACTTCTCTCACAGCTTCACAGCTTAAAGGGGTTATGACGTAAACAACCTGCTGAACCGCCTTCAGCATGATGCTGAGCGCAGATCACGTCTGAAGACCCCTGCTCAAAGTCAATAGTGTCCTTTCAAATTTCTTACAATATCAAAGAGCTGCTGTAGGGTGCACAACAACTGTGAACATCACGCTGCACAGTGGCACACGCACGTATACGCACATCACCAGAGCATGTGCATGTGCTAAGACAAGACAGACAAAGAAAGTCACCAGCACTGTTTGTATCCAATGGGAGCATGTGGATCTCTGCATTTGGGAGTGCATAAGAGTGTATAACATGAAGGCTCATAAAGCAGTGTGCAGCAAGACCCTTGAAGTCTTCCAGCATTTCATTAGTTCACCAAGCCATTGACAGTGTTATGCCATGGACACACAAGAAGAGCTCCAATTCGTAAGGGGTTTCTCTAACTTCTAAAGTGCCTTTGTCTGGAGCGTAGCTGGTCAAAGATTTCCTTGGGTTTTTGGGAAATACGACAGGACCACGTCCATGCTAGCGATGTCCCTCTCAGCCAGGTGCGTCGCCCAGCCCTCCATGCCGTGAAACCTCCACGTCGTCCCTTATGGTACGGAGCCATATGGAACCTCTTATGGGTGGCCCTCATGGGTTTATGGGTTATGGGTGGACCTTCTTATGGCACGGAGCCATATGGAACGACGTGATGTTCCACGGCATGGAGCCTGATTGCATCCTGAATATGACGAAGCATTCACGAGAATTGAACCATCAGCACAAGGGAATATTTTCGTTTCGCGGTTTCATTTGCCCATCAACGGCTAATTGAAAACAGTCTACAGACGTGATCTTATGCTCTTGCCTACCCATCGCTGCACAGTGAGTTTGAATTAAAATACATTGTAGATAAAAAAAGGCATGCATCCCATTTGAGAAACCAAGGGTGTCTGCAGGCGTTTTTGCCTTGCCTGAGCACAGGCAGATGCCCCCTCCAAGCCCACAAGGTCACAGCCACATGTATTGCACGCCTACAAAGCAAAGAAATCTGTGAAGCAGAGCCTTACCTTCAGGTTCAAGTCGCAGTTGTTGAGCGTGTCAAACAAATCTTTTTTTGCGATGAGCAATGACTCACCGGCTGTAAAAAGGGACACAAAGCTGCTGCATCATGTGGGGAGTGATGTTCACAAGAGGTGATTGATGAATATGTGATCTAGAGCTCCATGTGTGCCCGCGCCAACCACGAAGCTTGTACCCTCCCTCCCCCGCCCTTCCTCGTCTTTCTCTCTTGTTCAGCACACACGCGCAGGGCACAGGCTGGGAGGGAGATGCTCAGCGATGCCAAAACAATGCCTCAAAACACACACCTCCAACCCAAATACGTCCAGGTTTGCCACACCCTGCTTCTGCGGGTGGGGCCGTGGAGGTGGAGTGCATTCCGTTAAACTGCAGCGCCCCTGCCTCTGCGTGTGCACATAGTGTTGTTCGTGCGCCATGTGTTATCAGTGATCTCTCGCGCGCACGCACGCACACACACACACACAATGACTGCACACCTGCTGAGCTCGTGATTCTTGAGCTCCCGTGCGAAACGTTCGCACGAGAGCTTGAGAATTACGAGCTCAGCACGTGCAATCCTCACGCCAGGAGCCCTCATCGCTCATGTGTACTACGCTCATACAGGGCACATCGATTGCTTGAGCAGCCACTGTTTTTAGTGAACACATTTATTTTTTGACTGTTCAATCTGTTGACTTCTTCTGTTTGGAAAGGTGAAAGGTGAAAGGTCAGCGATTGCCAAACACCTAAAAAATACGATTACTTTCTCCTTTTTAATCCTTGAAACATCATGCTCGCACAAGTGACTGAGTGGCTCGCCGCTTGAAGGAGCTGTGCACATGGAAATGAAGCTCTGATTGCAGCTTATACGTCACATCGTGTTTAGGGACTGTATTAAAATGGTGACGTCATTGGTATTTGGTAACCGAGGAGGGAGTGTTCATCCACCTTCCCTCAAGTAATTGTTTAAACCAAAGTCTTAACTACACTGCGCGAAATTTGCAGTGATGCAATTTGGAATACATGCGCAATATAGTATGAAATCTTTTTAATTCTAACTGCGTTGTGCAGAATTTGAAGAGAGAGAAAATTCTGTTTGTGTCCTAACAAAGGCACACAGAGAGGAGAGTGTGAGTTGACAGGTTTTCACATTGATGACTGCAAAGATTACTTTCGAAGTGCCAGGCACAGGAAGCATAGATGCCCAGATTGCAATCATCTGTGCTGATACAATGCAGAACTTTGCTTGCGGTGTCTCCTGTATGGGTGGGTAGAACCAAGTATGTGCAGGTGGTGGAGGAGTTGTATGGTAAGCCGTACCAAAGTGCCTCTTTTTCCTTGATATTCGTGGAGAGAGGGAAAATAAGTTCCCTCTCGTCTTCGTACCCTGAGTATTATCAATATTCTCTTTCTTTCAACTTATAGTGCAATCAAGGGATTTGACGCCTGTGTATGAGTGATGAGGGTCGTTTCGTCTCCCCAGAGCCCACGGGAACCCTAGACCAATTCATAACCAATTTCCCTTAATACTGGAGTGTGTGCCAGCGCATCTCTGCGCCTGAATGTGTTAGTGCAACTCGCGTTGTGGCAGATGACAAAGTGACCGTAAGCAGCGAAGGCGTCAAAAAAACCCATGCTGCTCCACACCGCTCTTGCTCTGCCACCCCTCTTGCTGCTTGGTCTACTCAATCTAAAATGTGCCTGGGCTAAATTTACGTCCTTACTGCTTTCAGCTATGAGCCCAATACCTTTGGAGACGTGTCACGCAACGAGGACGAGTGGGCGTACTGGCTAAAAATCTTAGAGGACCAAATACCTACAATAGGTGTGTGTGTGTGTGTGACGCTGCACTATGCATCATTCCTGTCTTTGTTTAGCTAGATGGCTTTTAGTAGGGCTGGCCAGAACCGGGTATCCATACATAACCGTATGTTCAGGATTCATGAGCCTTACTTGTCTACACATACAAGCATACATGGTTTTGGTGGACCCGCATACATGATTCATCTTGCTCCCAAGTACGCTGACTTTAATTTCGCTGTTGTGGAACTGTTTTTGGTTATAGTCTGCTTGGCTTTCTCCCTCCTCAGCACGGCCCTACCCTGCTCAATTTAAAAATTCCCTAGACCATTTTCTACACAATTCCCAATTCATAAATTCCGTACACGTTTCGTCATTAAGGCCCTACCTTGCTTAATTCAGAATTTCCAGGTATATAATACCAAAACGGGAAGAACTTTCGGGTGTCTGCAAGCGCAAATCGCACCAAATAATTGCTTGATTTTTTACTAGTGTGCCCTATTTGCGTCCTTCTATTTGGATTGGGCTCTGAATAATGTGCCGCAGACAGTGAGCAATATTGGATTATTTCCTTGTCGCAAATTGTTTTGTCTTAAGCGCATTAATTTGGAAGTACGCATGAGCTTAAATGTTTACGTGCAGTGCAAATGAAAATCTTAAGTGAAAAAAAACCACAGCGGTTTGTTGCAGGCTATGTTAGCACATTCCAATAGTTCAAACAAGCGCTGCTCAAGCCTGCAAACCTCTGCTGAAATCGACACCTTTATCTTGTTTGCATTCACCTTATCTGCAGTGCAAAAAGCCATCCACAGTGAAGGGGGCGGTCCAATAGCGCAGCGGCGAGCAGCTGCATTTGGAAGGTGAGGTTGATAATGACATCAGCACGGTTTTTACCCAACAAGACATTCCAGCAAATTGTTTAACATGCATTGAATCCCATCTGCCGTCAAACTGAAAACTAGAGATGCATGAGTTCATTTCCCTCCTCAGCCCCCTACATGTGTGCATTGCTCCTGTCTTCCCATTTGTGAGCAGCTACTCTTGAGTAACGCGGGCTGTTTCATTGAACATTTTCAGCTCTAGATAATGCACAGGACTTTTAGATTGAACATTGAACATTGAACATTAGACATTTTCAGCTTTAGAGCATGCACAGATTTTTTGGTCATGCACACGACTTTAGACTTTAGATTTTAGACTTTAGACTTTAAGCTTTAAACTTCAAACTTTAGGCTTTAGACTTTAGACTTTAGACTTTAGACTTTAGACTTCAGACTTCAGACTTTAGACTTTAGACTTTAGACTTTAGACAGGACTTCAGATCATGCACAGGACTTTTGGTTCTCAAGACTGTTGTATAGGTAAAGCCTAAAGTTGGCTCAGTGCAATATATGTTTGTAATACACACAAGTATAATACCAGTCTGATCATTGCACGTCACTTATAAATTTTCTGGCTTAGCTTTTGGCCTTGCGAAATGAACAAGCACGCGTGCATCTAAGTTTTACCCCCCCTCTCTCTCTTAAAACTGATGCACGAGGCTTCAAGCCCAGGACCATACCATGCCATCTTTTGGCTTATCGATCCCATTGCACCATTACTTAAACTCTCCCTGATAGACCTTTCCTGCGCCTTAATTAAACGAAGCAAAGCCTTGTTTGCTCCTCATTCTTGTGTAACCTTTGCTTCTCACACATCCAGCTCACGTCTTTGCTCGTTTCCTTTCCTTCCCTGTGTGTGCATTAAGGGCTTTTGCCGCCCATCTAGTAAAGTTGAGAGCAGAGCCAGGAGCTTATGGCGCTCTTGGATTAGCAGAGCTTTTTGAGTTGAGAGAAGAGTGCTTGCACGAGTTTGGGTTCAGTGATGCGTACAGGTAGGTGTCCTTTTGCAAGGGTTGTTTTTGGGTTGTATCTGTGCCTGCACAAGGGAGGCTTTAGCAATGCTTACAAGCATGTTGAGCGGCTAGCTTGGGTGTTCTTTTGAAAAGAAGCTCTTCTATAAAATAAAGCTGTGAGGAGCACTTGTGCAGCTGTGAGGAGCACTTGTACAATTGACTTTCCAAGGCGCATGTTCATTCAATTATGTACTACTTGTTGCGCTTTTGTCGTCGTGCTTTGTTAATTTGTTACTGTTACTGGAGCTGCCTGCATTCACTTAAGGTATTTACAGGTAGCATGGCTTTGGCAGTATATCATGGTTAAAGAAAGTGGCAGTCATGCAGTAAATAAGGACCTTAGGTGCTGTTTCCTGCTAGGGAATGAATGAAATAACTTTGATCACCCCAACCTTCTACTTTATAGTGTCCTTCACCGTGCTTTCTGATGCAATTTGCAAACCTGTTCTGCACCACACATTGATACATGCACGCCCATGCACACGCAGCACTTGTCCCCGCACTCACAAAGGTAGACACACACATGCACACACACACACGTGCAGGTTGGAAAAGGATCGTGAGAATGCTGCAGCTCTGGTGGTGCTGCACGATCTGTTGGCAGAACTAGACAGCATGGAATCTCAGGAGGAGCGCCTGCAGGCTCTTGTGCAAGGAGCACTGGCGGCAAACATTTTTGACTGGTGCGCATTTTTGAGGCTGTGTCCCTTGGCCGTTCAAGCCTGGTTAGCACATGCTGGTGAGATTTCAGGACTCAGAGATACACGTGCAAAGTACGAGGTATCCACCGTCTGAACTGTTGTGTATGTCTGTCAAGTACGAGGCGCTGAGCTTTGTCACGTCAGTTAGGTCGTTGTATCAGAGGCGCTAGTTTTACCAGGAGGGAGATGTTGTCGTTGAGTATACCATTTTGGCATTGCTCTGGTTTATTTCGTGTGTGGCCATGACCCGATCTCCGCATTGCCGCAAGTTGGGTGGTCTGTGTGCAGCTGCTTGTACAGAGGAATTTACTACTGAGTAGAATGAGAAGGAAAGAGTCACAGCGTTATGGCCTGAACAGCAATCGTAAAGTATCATCATAGAACCAAGTTAACAAATCCGTGTTTGCAGGGGAGCCAAAGCGTGTGTGGCTTTGTACCAAGCTGGGACCATCTTGGAAATTTACAGGGAGGCACGTGCGAAACTGAGCAGAAGACCGTGGGCGTTGGATGACTATGATAAGTTCTTGGAACGCACCAAAAGGTGCGTAGCTCCCATGTTGGATCCAAGAGCAAACTGACGGTGCTGCATTTTGGAGCGGACTTATACTGAAACGGCTTGGTTTGCCGTCCTTTACCCTATTTGGAATTGGGAGGTCCTTCACCACAGGTTTCCGTGTATTTACCAATGGGTAAGCCACAAAGCAAGATGCCTGGAACGACTGAAAATGCATTCGTGCAAATACCAATGGGTTTGTCAAAAACCTAAATCCAAAGACCGAAAAGGGCATTGAATGCTACTTGTTACAGTTCTGAAAAAACAGCACAAAGAACAGCACAAAGATCTCTGCAACATTCTCCAAGGAGCCTCCATTACTCTCCACATCATCCTTTTGGGTGTGCGCGGCACCATCTACAACACTCACACTCTGTAGCCTTTCAAGGAACTGGGTCTTGTTTCTTAAAGAATTAAGAAGCTTGCCTCCAAGCTCCATGTGCACTCTGTGAACTTTGCTGCTAAACTTGTCCATACCAGACGTGCCCTTTCCAGTACTATTGTCAACTCTCATCAGGAGCCGGTTTCAGGCCAAGCCTGCCACCCTTCTGATCCCCATTGATTTTTCCTTTCCTTTTCGTGGTGGAGGAGCTTTACGGTACTCGGTACCAAAGTGGCTCCTTTTCCTTGATTAATGTGGGGAGTGGTTTTCACTGCCTGCGTAGATTTTTCTTTTTTTTCTTTATTCTTTTTCTGACAATAGGACAAAACCTGCAGGTGTCCATATTTTATTGCAGTACCTACAGCTATAACTCCCTGCACTCTTTCCTCGATTCTTAATCTGAATCTGTAGGTCTTGCACATCTTCTTTAGCTCTAGAAGTCCCTAATCTCTTCCTTTTGTCTTTCAGAGGCTCTGGCAGGACGGGCAGGGCAGCCATCCCCATTCTGCACGCCCCCGACAATCTTCCATGTGGTCTTGCAGGTCCTCCGGCAATAATGTTCCCTTCAATAACAAATCCTCACATTTGTTAAACCAGCAACAAGCTACTCCTCAATTCGATTGACCCTTTGATCGACCCACAGGCCTTACGACGGTAGCCACCCTAGTTCAGGTCTGCCCCCGTACCGACGGGTGCTTATGTTTGTGGACAACAGTGGGGCTGACATTGTGCTGGGGCAGCTGCCTTTAGCACGGGAGTTGCTACGCATGGGTTGGTGCGTGTGCCTTTTAGGTCTCTTGGTGTTGTGACATTTTTTGTTGTTACGTTGATTGTGGTAACACCAGTTTCCGTTTGAGCCACTCATCTGCTGGATAAGGAAAGCACCGATTTGATTGTGTTGCTGAAGGGGTCGTCAACAACGTACAAAATTGCAGGCTTTTATCCTTTTTTCACGAGTCAGGCTTATTATCAATGGAATTACATGTACTTTGTACTTTCTCTGGTCTGCGCGTTGAGTGTCCAGAAGCTGTTTACATGATTGATTCCTGGGGCCAGACTGCTTCCCTATTGCATCGCCTGACACTGATAGAAAGCTGAGGTACAGGCATTGAGCGAACGAATTAATGAAAATTAGATAAATCATCGGGTTAACAAGCTCTTCTTGATCAATTTTAAGGATGACACAAGAAGTCCGCCCAGCATTGGCTCTCGTGCACTAACAAATTGGTTGCACTCTTTGTCACCCCCGGAGAAATCACCCCCGGAGAAATGTCAAGGGCAAGCATTTTTTGCCGCTACACATCCACTAGTCGAGTATTCTTCTTCCTTCCTTTTTATTTATGCCTTGCAGTGAAGTTTGCTTAGTGGCGAACAAGCTCCCCGCCATCAACGACATAACAGCCTGCGAACTAATGGGTGGGTGGGCGAGCATGTTTCTACAGCTTGATTTACTTACGTTAAGCATGGATGATAGCACTGCCAATCCTTAATCGTGTCGTGATTTCATGTATGCAAGTATACACATGTCACATGTCGTGGTTCCCGTGCGTAAGAAACTTTCTTACATACACATGTCATACACTTACAGACACACAACTCATGCACACACGCTTACACGCACAGAGGTTGTGGCTTCAGCAGAGCAGTTGTGTCCCATCATCCGTGCTGCACGAGATGCTGCACGCAGAGTAGAGGCAGCCACAGGGGGCCTCGTGCCACCCTACCCTGGCGCTCAACAGGTACGGCAGATTCCAGTATGAATTCAGCGAATGTTGTTGGTCAATACTGCTCGCTCTGTCACATCCCGGTATAACCGCCATCTGTCATTCAAATGCTTTGTCATTGAATGCATGATTTTGTTGCGTGGTACACGACTGCTATTAAACTGACCTACGTCTTTGCTATATATCTTGACAATGTGCATGTGGCATGCAGGTGAAGCGCAGTCCAAGCCACGCCAAGTTGACAGGACTGCAGTCCATGGCCAACGCCAGCGCCGGTAGCAGTAGCAGTGGAAATGGGGTTGGAAATGGGGACAGGAGTAATGAAGGTACTGAAAGGATGCACACAAGCGGCGGTGCTTCGTCCACGGCACCAGTCTTTGTGGGAGCATGCAAAGAGGTGGGTCTATGAAGGGCTAAGGGGAACAGAGGCAGGGGTGGAGTTGTAGGATGTAGCATTCCAACAGAAAAGGTGATGCTGAAATTAAAGGAATTGCCCAAGTCAAAATAAATCCGCAGCTGCTTTGCAGACAACAAATTTCCCCTCTATATATACCACATGTAGGTAGGTGCATGTCGCCTGACGCACACTGCCATCTCATACCCTTCAGGTAGCTGGCCCAAAGCTCTACATCGTTTGCAACGGTCAGGGCAGCCCTTGCTTGGACTTCCGAAGGGTGCCTGATGTACTGGCGGAAGCTTGTGCAGGGACGGATTTGATCGTGATAGAAGGAATGGGAAGGTGCGGCCACTGGGGCTTGAGGCAGACTACAACAAACTGATGATGATTTCCGTTTTGATTAGTTCATGTTCGACCTGCCTAGTGTTGGGCAGAACCATTTTTAAGCAACCAGGCTTCCTGCCAAGATTACTGTTACTCAACTTGTATAACAATTGTTTTGGCCAACCCTTAACCATCCTTGCTCGTGTGGTGTAGGGCGATCCACACAAATTTCAATGCCGCGTTCCAGTGTGATTCTTTGAAGCTGGCCATGATCAAGACAGAGCGCTTGTCGACAAAGCTGTTTGGGCCACATGGGGCACTGTACGATTGTGTATGCAAGGTAAAATAAAGCATGAACATCCCTGCCACAATTTTTGCCTACTGCCGCCCCTAATATTGAAACAAACAGTGCCAACCTGCCTTGTTTCCTTTGCCCCCTCAATGGCTCAGACATGTAAGTTGTGCTGATATGTAGCTGGATTTTGCTGTGTCTGAGAAGAAAAGAACTTGTCATCAAATTTTGTCCTATCCGTACCTATCACTACAGCCCTCCCACATCTGTAGTCCGTGTTATTCTACCAGGCTTGTGCGACTACGCCGTCCTAGGGAAATTTTGACCGTAATCACGGTAATGTAGCCAAAAATGGCTGTACCGTATTACGCCGTATCGTACTGCTCTAATACGGTGGAAGTGACTAGTGCAGTCTCAAATCGTACAAGACGTCTTCGTGGTCACTTTACAGTGCGATTTTGCTGTAGTTTGTCCGCTTGGCTCCAATTTTGGCCCAAACATTATTTAATTGCAACAATTGTTCATGAATTAAACCAGGGATGGGTCATACAGACTTCTGAGACGTTTCATGTGGTATAATACGCTATTATACGCAATACGCATATAATACGAAAACGTATTTATGCTATTTTGGGGGGTACCCTGGGCTTGCACCAACCACCCTCCCAACCACCACGAATTGTCCCCCCAGCCTCCAGAACATTATAATGCCTCCTGGTAACGACCTGAGTGGCATCGTGTTGTTGTTATGGGACAGAAGGGGCAGATGTTCGAGATGCCAGAATTCCGAGATTTCAGCAGCGGTGCCCCCTGCATCCGCGAGCACTTCATGAGGCAGAATCCCAGCGTAAGTGTAGCAGCATGCAAAGCTGACCCGGCAGGAATCCTCAGGGCGTAGTCGCAGCGCTCGCTAGCAATGGGAGAAATTGCCGACGCTAGCGCTCAGAGGGAGGAGCATGCAGGAAAAGAGAGGCACCTGCACAAGACTACAGCAAGCACATCAGCAGCAGCATCTACACAGTCATTGGACACCTGCAGCAAGAGGGCAGTGACCAAGGCTTGTGTGGATGCAGCTGTTGCACAATTCATCTAAGCTACAGGCACCACCTTCTGGGTTGTGGTAGCAATAAGCAAGTGATCATGCTACGCTCTGAGGGGCTGGGAGTTCCTCTGGGGGGCTCTAGAGGGTTTGGAAGTGCCTCTGGTGGGCTCTAGAGGGCCTGGGAGTGCTTCTGGGGGGCTCTGGGGGGCTTTTGTCTGCAAAATTCGTTAAGTGCCCCAAATCGTATTATACGGAGCAATTTGAAAAATACGGTTAAATACGTGATAAATACGATACGACGTATAATACGCTTACGCCTTTTGACCCATCCCTGCTGAACCACATACACATTCTATCTTTCTTGCTTGCCCTGCTGCACCCACCCACCCTCCCTTCACCCTGCTGCAAAACAAATGCTTAGGATTAGAGTGTACTCATTTTGTTCCCCCAATATCACGGCTTGTCAGCTACCAAATAATTTTGAATTATATTAATTTGAGGGGGAGGGGTGATTAAGGATTAATTCATCCGTGATTATTTCCTGGGTGGCAGTCAAACATTCCAATAGGTAATTAAAGGCTGGGAAAGCTCCAGTTGAAGAGAGAATGGTTGGAGAAATTTCCAGCAGGTCAGTCAAAGGCTCCAAATAATTAGTCAAAGGTTGGAAGGATGTTGCCAGCGCTCTCCAGTGCATGCAAGCGCATTGCAAGCATTTCTGGAGTTCCAGCCCTTCCTGATTCTGCTGGGTTAATTGCGTCCATTGTACGCAACGTGATTAATTCGGGGGTGATTAATTTACACGAGTTATTTTTTGGATTAATCATCATCATCTGAATAATCCTAAATTAATCACCAACTTTAATCACCCTGTTGCACACCGTGACTTGCATTTCCTTACTCGTCTTTCCTGACACAGGTGGTGAAGGCTGTCTCTAAGGCTCTGGATGACGATAAACGCGGAGTACGGCAGTTAGCAGTCCGATGCAGGCGTCAGTGGGTTTTAAAATGATGGTCGTGCAGCTGTGCTCCATGTCAAAATTTGGAGAAATTTTTCTTTTGCGCTAATTGCGGCCTATTTATGATAATAACTTGATGTTCTCGTTGTTCAGGCAGAGCCACGCAAAACAAGAGCCTATATTTGTTCGCCTTGACTATTGCGGTCGCCTTGATATTGTTTTATTGCATTGGATGACAAAAGAATAAAAGGAGACCCTCCGCTCCAGCTCCAGATTGTGAGGCCATGCTAGGCTACCCCCAGCGGTTGCGTGGAGGAGGACCCCGAACGTCCTCTTCCTCCTCCTCAATGGTTAAGAACGCAGCGTACCCCTCACGATCAATCGTTAGGCCGGTTTTGCCAAGAAATGAACATCTACAACGGTTCAGCACCCGTGCCCTGAAAGAGCAGACCAGGGGCAGCCCACCGTCCTCCATGGACGAGGAGGATCTGCGTGTTAAAAGGACCAGCAGCACTAGTAGTAGCAGTAGCGGGCAGGTAGAGGACTCTGTGAACATCTTTAAAGGCACGGAAGTTTTCAGGTGGGTGGGGGTACGTTGTTTTCCACCAGGCATTGCTTCTTTATGGCATGGGCACCACACTTCATACATTAAGGGTGAGAAATGCCTTAACTTTCCACCCCTTTCCTGTACACACACAGGCTGATGAAACTTGCTTTCCCCATTTTGCTGCAATACATCACTGCCAATGTGACTTACTTGGTGAGTGTGCACAGAATAGACGTAGCACTGTGTTCAGGAACAATTCTCTCCTGCCTTGCACTAGTCAACTTGCTTGCTGTCCGGCCGGCCAGATAGGAGTGTTGAATGAGCCAACTCGTTTACCTAGGGTTGGCCAGAGCCATACATTCATAGGTATATACGGTGTTCTTAGCAGGGAAATCACCATACATACGGTCATATATGGTGCAAATACACGATTCAGGCCAACCCTACACATAGCCATTTATTGTGTAACAGGTAAATACGGGGTACGTTGGACATCTTTCTAAGCCTGAGCTTCTCTCTGGCCTTGTGTTAGCCGCCAGCCTCTCCACAGCCACCGGGTACAACATTATAAGCGGCATCTCCACGGCCACTGAAACCGTTTGCGGGCAAGCCTACGGTGGGTGGCAAGTGGCAGCTATGCATGTAAAGCCACATGCCAGCTGATCTGCAGACACAAGATGTGGTATCTTAGTGTTGGACGAGTGCGACGAAACTCGGCATAGTGCAGCCTTGCGCGTCCGTCCACCCACGAGATAGAGTCTGTTAGTTCATGACTGGCTCATCCTCGTGTCTCGCTCTACGCAGGTGCCCGCAACTTTAAGGCTCTCAACGAGACCCTCCAACGCGCTCTCCTCATCTGTGCGGCCGCCTGTGTGCCCATCAGCTTTCTGTGGTCAAATTCAGAGCCTCTGCTCATGCATTTAGGCCAACCACAGAGTATTGCCCATGGCGCGGCAAGGTGAGCACTTTGCTTGCAAGCTTCCTTGGGGCCTAAGAGAAGAGCCGGCCGCAACAACCCGCACAGCGTGAGAGCTTAGGCGTAACTCACAAACTGACGCCAATTTCCTCTCCACTTTTTGTCACCCTCCTGCCTACACAGCTACCTCCACATCGTGACGCCTGCGCTCCTCTTGTACAGCATACACGATTGCATCGACAGATACCTCATTTCCCAGGACATTGTCAACCCCTCGCTAATAGTGGCAAGCTTGTGTTCAGGCCTCACGCCCTTCCTCAGTTGGTATTTCGTGTCCCATGAGAACATGGGCCTGGAAGGGGCTGCGTACGCCTACACTTGCGTTCAGGCAAGTGGTCCAAGTGTCTTGGTCCATATTTTTTTGGTCTCTTTCGCTGAAATCATTTATAGTGCAGCAACGGCCTTCTTCCTGCTTCCTCCCGCTTTCTTTGCCTTATACAACAAGGGTCACCACAGACCACATGTAAGAGAGATGTCTGGGCATTTGTGCAAAGAATGACAGCTTCGTCGTAGCCTGAAATTTTCATTCAGGCTCTCTTAAAGTCCTTGCACTCCCAAAAATGGCACTGACAGCAAATACAATTAAAACATTGCTTACAGGCAGCCAATGCACTGTTGTCCCTTGTCTACATCGCCTACCGGGAAAAGTTTGAGCTCCCCTCCAATGTGGAGAACTACGAGCCTCTGCGGCCCTCAAAGGCTGCTCTTCGAAACTGGGGCCCATACATAGCACTGGCCATTCCTGCAATCATCTCTTACTGGTAAGCCGGGGCGGCTACATCGCTGCGAGGATGCTTCTCCCTTGCCTGTGTTGTGCCTCTTATTTATGGACATAACAGGTCTTCCATCTTGTGACGTCTCAATGCTGGAGTCGCAAATGCGTATCAGCACAGGTGCACAATTAAAATTAACATTAGTGCAGCCTTGCAGTTATAAGCTAGAGGTTATTGGTGTGTTTGCGTGCTTTGGAGCGTGCTAGTCTTCTGTATTTATAAGTTTATAAGGATATATATATCCAGGGAATGGACTGCTCATCACTCTTCTCTGCCCATTGTTTCTGCAGCATGGAAGGGTGGGCTTGCGAGGTCCTCATCTTCTTTGCAGGTGCGTGTGCGGGACCGCGTATGCAAACGTAGGCGTGTATATTTGTGTGTGAATGCTTTTAAATCTCGCAACATGTCTTCAACACAGCTCCCCTGTGCCTCAATTTAAAACCATAGGTTTGACCTTGATGACCGACCTTTCCTTTTGATGGCTTGCAGGCACCCTCGAAAACGCAGAGCTTGCTGTGGGTGTGACTGGCATTACGCTGCAGTTCTCCACATTTGTGTGGCTAGTGGCAGCATCCTTTGCCTCAGCCACCTCTTTCACTGTCGGCAATAAGGTGGGGGGTGTGAGTATGCTTGCATGAAAATTGGAAGCACACATATGTAATTTATCAGCTGATGGGCACATCTGGTTGGTGTCAAGAGAGCTACCTGATTGCTCCCTTGTGTGCGTGTCCCTGTTGTCCTTTGCTCCCCTCATCTCCTAAGTCTTTACCCCTCTTGTATTCAAAAACATAGACGCTGCAGGCCCGTGACGCGTCTTCCTTTTTTCCCACATCAGATTTCTGATTTTATTTATAACTGCAGCTCGGGGCAGGCGACGCTAAAGGGGCTGCCAGCACAGCTAAGACATCGGTGGCCACAGTATTTGTCACCCAAGCTGTAATAGGTAGGCAGCCTGCACGCACCTTAACACAGCAACCCTGCCTTCCAACGACAGCTTCACTACACAGTATGGATGTGAGCTGCGACCATGGCAACAATTTTAGGGTTGGCCAGAACTGTATATCACCTTTTCAAATACTGTATATACCGTATGTTTATAGGTATATACCATATTCCGTATATACGAAGAAATCAGTACCCTTCAAAATTAGATCATAATTAAGCTCATTCTGTAACTCTTGAAGAGCTGCACACCTGTATTTAACTTAGTCGTGCCAAAATATCAAAGTTTCAAGGGCTAGGCCTGTCCAAAGCCAAACAGACCCCAAAATGGCCATTTTCAGTGCAAAAAGAAGCCCAACTGCTCTAACCTCCAACAAAACATTGTGATTGAGGCAAATACATGCAAAAAAAAAAAGTAGGAAGCAAAGGGAAAGCTGAATTAAAAGAGTCACAAAGAAAGAAAATTGACTCAAAAGAGCAAAAAAAAAGTTCCTGCTAGAATTTAAATCTGAATCTGGGGTGTTCATTTCAAAATACAATTTTGCATCGTATTATAATACAGAAATAGGGTATGTTCGTACAGAATACGGCGTATATAAGGCGTACAATACTTATCCATATTTGATATGGAAAATGCGGTATACGGATACCCCCCCCCCTATAGTATATGGTGTATATTCCGTACCGTATAATACCTATAATTATAAGGATCTGGCCCACCCTAGTTGTAGTCTGTGATTGCTGCTTTCTTTACAGATGCACGTTCTGTTTGTCTTCCTCCCTAACACACAACCTAAATGTTGATGCTTGCAGGCGCTGTAGGGTACCACTACAGAGAACCCATTTTGAACCTGCTGTCTACGAACAAAGAAGTTGTTGACCTATCCTTAGCGGTAAGCTACTTGCTTTCCTATCCATCTTCATGCCCAATCTTCGTTGAATACCAGTCCTTCCATCTCAACATTTTAGGCACGATGCCTTGCAAAGAACAAAAACAGATAAAGCATGTTCCCTCCTTACTCTTTCCTGTTTACATTTTGCAACTACCCAACTATCCGTGATTCTCGCATTTGTGAACATGCACTCAAACGCGTGATCCTGTTACATGCTGTGGGCACAAAGCTCTTTTGCGCAAGCATCTTTCTGATGGCTGATGGTGTAGTCTCCACCCTATGCAAACATCATGTGTCGCAGGTCATGCCCACGCTGGCCTGGTGCTTTGTATGCGATGGGCTCACAGCTGTGCAGGGAGGAGTGCTGAGAGGGGCAGGTGAGCAGATCCCTAAATTTCCTTAGCTTGTCCCGCCAGAAAGGTAGGAAGGTCCTGGGGCTCTGTCCTGCCTGTGAAGAAGACAGCATGCCTTATCTCTTGGCAGCAAACCAGACACGAGCTGGTTTAGGATGAAGCAGAAGCGTACCAAGTACTAAGGTATCCTTGCTGTTTGTTGCATGCTACAGCTTTGATGCAAATAAAAAACATGGATTTTGCTCTGCTTTCATGTTGCCCTTGTATATCTGCAACCTTGCACAGGTCGACAATGGTGGGCAGCTGGTTTAAACTTGGCAGGCTGGTGGGGGGTGGGCGTGCCTTTGGCCTACTACCTGTCCCATCCAATGGGCATGAATGTGACAGGTCTTTGGGCTGGCTTTGCTACAGCAAGTGTAGTGCAGACTGCGCTCCAATTTGGAGTCATTCGCAAGCTGGACTGGGATGCTGAGGTGTGTTGAGGCTGTATCTTTCCTTCACATTGCTTTCCTCCCCTCATAATGCTTGAGAAAAGTATTTGAAGTTTCCTTAACCAGCAGTGCCAGCACCAGGTTGTTCCTTTGCTTGGCCCTGCCTTTGTTAGTTGAGCAGTCTCACATCCCCGTTTTCTCATGTGCACAGGTCAAGCGTTCAGACATCCTCTTAAGTAGTTCTTCTGGAAAAAACGAGTGAACAACATACGAAAGAGACATGAGAGATCATCAGGTGGAATTCCAGTGATGGAAATTCTGTACCTGCCTGTACTTTTATCGAGTTAACTATGATTTACAGCGCTGATATTTCATTCTGTGGAGAGGAGTGCCTTGATCAAGGAATAGAAAGAAAGTCCTGATATGTTGAGTGGGTAAACAGATGAGCAGATGAGACATGAGTGCTGCCCGTACGAATCTAACTTTGAACAAAAATCTCCTTAATATTGAAATTTTTAGCACTTATTGGGCAGTGTATCTCCAACAAGCTGGTTTCTGTTTTTATTTGAGCCTGCTGCCTTTTTTCCGTGCCCTTTCTCTAAAGCACGACTCATTAATTCAATTTTGGTATTCTTTGCTTAACATGACTGAAGCTCAGGTGAAATTCTGTGAGGACACACCATCGCCGGTACTCTCAAACGTCGCCCAGTTCACCATGAATAGTGTTTGTGTGCAGTTTTACTACCTGGGGGTGTGCAGGCATATAGAAATAAAAACCGAACGAGCTAACTTGGGAGCTAGGACGCACCAGTTGTCCACTAACGTACAGGACGAGATGTCCACTACAGTAGTGGACGAGATGTCCACTATAGTAGTGGACGAGATGTCCACTACTGTAGTAGACGGGATGTCCACTACAGTAGTGGACAATTCCGCAACAGGTTTTAGAGCGCGCTGAATGAACATATAATATATGATGAATCCAACGTGCATGTATTGCCATGTGACG